>JAEEGK010002203.1_pt1 | contig 48719 bp, 45 predicted proteins | sample 8958771 | NCBI WGS metagenome assembly JAEEGK01 (sample SAMN16246547, study PRJNA631951) | gut metagenome | biome: gut microbiome; feature: rumen; material: SC-attached | host: Bos | place: Iran: Karaj | collected 2018-10 | reverse complement strand
ATTCCACCTCACGACGGACACCCTTGCTCTTGGCTATGCGATTCCCGCTATTAGGGCTCACTCGGGACTTGCACCCGTTAGACAATGCTCATGCCGAGCATACAAAAAAGGCGGAAAACGCAAACACACGTTTTCCGCCAGAAGAATGTTCCTGATATGGCAGGCGTCAGTTGTTCACCGATCCACCTACGATATCGAGCAGTTCGTTGGTAATCGCCTGCTGGCGACTCTTGTTGTACTGCAGGTTGAGTTCCCTGAGCAACTCATCGGCATTGTCGGTAGCCGTCTGCATTGCCACCATCCTGGCGGCATGCTCAGAAGCATTGCTGTCAAGCAAAGCCGTGTAGAGTGCCAGGTGCACAACTTTGGGAACGAGTACGCCAAGCACAGTGTCCATATCGGGCTCAACAATGAAATTATCGTTGAGCGGCTTGGCTTCCACATGTTCCACAGTCTCTTCCTTGTGGTGCTTTTTGAGATAGTCTTGTGCCTTTTTCGTGATGACAGTCGAAGTAAGGTCACGTTCATGGTCTTCTTCGACAATGGTTTCCACGTCAATTGGCAGCAATGTCTTTCTCGTAAGGACCTGCGAGCCGGCACTCTTGAAATGATGGTAAATCAGTTCGACTTTGTCTACCTCACCCATTCTGAACATGGCCCCAAGTTCAGTCGCTATTCTGATACAATCAGCAGAATTGGGCTTGTCGGCCAGTCCAGAGAAGTCACCGGCAGAGCGATAACCAAGTTTCGTCACCTTTTCTGCCACCTTGCGGCCAATGGGATAAATGAGGATATTCTCCCTGCCCAGGTGTTCGTATTCCGCAATGGCCTGCTGCATGAGTTTGATGATGTTGGAGTTGAATCCACCGCACAGACTGCTGTTCGAGGCGAAGACCACGAGCACCACTTTCTTGACCTCTCTTTCAAGTTCATAGATGGTGCCGGCATCGGCGTCGGAAGCGAGGAAAGTCTTTACGATATGCTCCAGCATGTTCTCATAAGGCAGCATTTTCTCTATCTGCACCTGTGCATGGTGCAGTTTTGAAGAGGCTACCATTTTCATCGCACTCGTAATCTTGCGGGTGCTGTTTACAGAGGCAATGCGGTTTTTTATCTCTTTTAGTGACGGCATAGGCGATTACTTAAATTGTCCGGCAATATCGGCCATAACCGACTTGATGACATTGGTGGCATCATCGTCGATCTTACCATTGCCAAGCATCTCGATAATCTCAGGATGTGAACTCCTCATCTTCTCAAGGAACAAGTCCTGGCACTTGCGCACCTCATTGACAGGCACCTCGTGCATCAAACCGTTGGTACCACAATAGAGGATGGCAATCTGCTCACCCACGGGCATCGGGCTGTACTGTGGCTGAATCAGCAACTGGTTGTTCTTACGTCCACGGTCCAGTGTCATCGCTGTCACGGCATCCATATCACTTGAGAACTTCGAGAAGGCCTCGAGCTCACGATACTGTGCCTGGTCGATCTTCAAGGTACCAGCCACCTTCTTCATGGACTTGATCTGTGCCGAACCACCTACACGAGATACGGAGATACCTACGTTGATGGCAGGACGGAAGCCTTGGTTGAAGAGGTTGGACTCCAAGAATATCTGACCGTCTGTAATAGAGATCACGTTCGTCGGGATGTAAGCGGACACGTCACCAGCCTGGGTCTCGATGATAGGCAGAGCGGTGAGCGAACCACCACCCTTCACATGACCCTTCATGCACTCGGGCAGGTCGTTCATCTGCTCGGCTACCTCCTGCTGCTCGTTCATCTTGGCTGCACGCTCAAGCAAGCGTGAGTGCAGATAGAACACGTCGCCTGGATAAGCCTCACGTCCTGAAGGACGACGGAGGATCAGTGATACCTCACGATAGGCCACAGCCTGCTTCGACAGGTCGTCGTAAACGACCAATGCTGGCAGACCACGATCACGGAAATACTCACCGATGGCTGCACCAGCGAACGGTGCATAGTACTGCATAGCGGCAGGATCAGCAGCTGTTGCAGATACCACGATGGTGTAAGGCATAGCACCATGCTCCTGGAGCGTGCTCACAAGGGCAGCAACGGTACTGGCCTTCTGGCCGATGGCTACATAGATACAATAGACAGGCTTGCCTGCCTCATAGAAACTCTTCTGGTTGATGATGGTATCAACGGCGATGGCGGTCTTACCTGTCTGACGGTCACCGATGATGAGCTCACGCTGGCCACGTCCGATGGGGATCATCGAGTCGATGGCCTTCAGACCTGTCTGCAGCGGCTCCTTCACGGGCTGACGGTAGATCACACCAGGAGCCTTACGGTCGAGCGGCATCTCGAAAGCGTCGCTCAGATCGATCTCTCCCTTGCCGTCGATAGCCTGTCCCAGTGGGTTGATGACGCGACCCAGCATGTTGTCGTTCACACGGATGCTGGCAATGCGCTTGGTGCGCTTCACGACCATACCCTCCTTGATGCCCGATGTACCTCCGAGGAGCACACAACCCACGTTGTCTTCCTCAAGGTTCATCACGATGGCCATCGTCCCGTTCTCGAATTCCAAAAGCTCATTGGCCTCGGCATTGCGAAGTCCGTAGATACGGGCAACACCATCACTCACGGTGAGCACGGTTCCTACCTCGTCGAACTTCTCTGCGTTGGAGATACCCTTGAGCTGGTCGAGCAGGACCTGGGATACTTCGCTTGGTTTAATCTTATCTGACATAATGTAATTTACGATTTACGTATTTACGATTTACTTTTTAAGTGTGTTAAGAATTGAGTTGAGCTTGGTCTTGACGCTGGCGTCCATACGATAGCTGTCGTATTCAAGGATAAAGCCACCGATGATATCGGGGTTCACCTCAGTCTCGAACTCCACTGTTCCATTAGTTTTACTCTCCACCATCTGCCGCATCTTCTGCTCGGTAGCAGCTGAGACAGCTGCAGCGGTGATGAGACGTCCTCGGATGACATTCTTCTGTTGGCGGTAAAGCGTGACGTACGAATTGGCGATGAACTGCATCACACTCTCACGGTCCTCCTTCAGCACAAGCTGGATAAAGGTCTTGGTCAGGTCGGAGGGCTTAGAGCCGACTGCCGTCAATAGCAGCATCTCCTTCTTGTCCTTCGAGAGCATCGGATTGTCTATCGTAAACCGCAGCTGTGGCACGTCAACATAGCTCTTGGCGAGCTGCTGCATCTCCGTGTAGACAGCATCCTCGATTTTCGCGTCTGTTGCACTCCTCAGAAGTGCACGGGCGTATCTTACCGATATGACTCCTATATCCATACGTTATCGCTTATTTGTCAGTAGAAACCTCATCCAGCATGCGTTCGATCAAAGCCATCTGCGACTTGTCATCCTTCAGGTTCTGACGGAGAACCTTCTCAGCAATCTCTACGCTGAGCGTAGCAACCTGCTGGCGGATGTCGGCGATGGCAGCCCGCTTCTCCTGTTCGATGGCGGTCTTCGCATCACTCAAGAGACGGGCACCTTCCTCACGGGCCTTCTGCTGGGCCTGCTCTACGATGGCGTCACGCGTCTCGGCAGCTTCTTTGAGAATCTGCGCCTGACGGTCACGTGCCTCCTGCAGTATGGCCTCGCCCTCCTGCTTGATGTTCTCCAGTCGCTCACTGGCCTCGTGAGCCTTGAGCAGACTGTCGTCGATGTACTTCTTACGCTCCTCTACCATATTCACGATAGCGGGGAATCCGTACTTCGCAAGCACGAAGAAGACGACGGCAAACGCCAGGAGCATCCAGAACAAGAGTCCCAGATCAGGGGTAAGGATTGCTGGCAGTTTACTGAAATCCATTCGCTGTAATGTTTAGTCTTACTTAATGTGAATGAATTGTCGCTGTTAGATCAAGAATGCACAAGCTGCGATAGCGAAGAGTGCACAACCCTCAACGAAAGCAGATGTCAGAATCATGTTGGTCTGGATCTTACCAGTAGCCTCAGGCTGACGGGCGATGGCGTCCATAGCGCTACCACCAATCTTACCAATACCCAAACCTGCACCAATTGTTGCAATACCTGCACCGATACCGCAGCCCAGCTGTGCCAGACCTTCTGCGGCTAAAAATAAAGCTGAAATCATAATTGTTTAATTTTTAATTATTAATAAATGTTTTAATGTTAAATCTTTGATATTGTATCTTCACTCCGCATGGTGCTCCTTATGGGCAAGCCCGATGAACACCGCACTCAGCATTGTGAAGACATATGCCTGAACAAAGGCAACCAGCAGCTCCAGCAGATTCATGAAGAGCAGCATGATGATGCTAAAGGCGTTCAGGCCAAGACCAAATCCGACACCCATCGACCAACCGAGGAAGATCACACAAGTGAAGCTGAGCATCACAGCGTGGCCTGCCATCATGTTGGCAAAGAGACGGATCATCAGGGCGAAGGGCTTCGTGAAGACACCGAAGAGCTCGATAAGCGGCATCACCGGTGCTGGATAGGCCTTCAGGAACAGAGGTACATCAGGCCAGAATATCTCCTTCCAGTACTCCTTGTTGGCGAAGATGTTGATGGCAAGCATCGTACACAGCGCCAGGAAGAAGGTGATATTGATATTTCCAGTCACGTTGGCACCACCTGGGAAGACGGGTATCAACCCAATGAGGTTACACGTCAGGATGAAGAAGAATACCGTCAGCAGATAGGGTGCATACGGCTTGTAATGCTTCTCTCCAATCGACGACTTAATGAGGTCATCGTGGATGGTCATCACAATCATCTCCATGAATCCGACGAAACCTCCAGGTGCCTTGTCCTTCACGTCGTGCTTCTTATACCAGCGGGCACATGAGAGGAAGACAATGATGAGCACGGCCACCACAATCCAGATCTGAAGCACACTCTTCGTGATACTCAGGTCGAGGGGGCGCACCTCACTGCCGTCGGCCATACGCTCGTAGATCTTCCCATGATGCTCTTCACTGAAGAAGAAACCATCGGGCAGACTATGAGCCGTACAGAAATGCCACTCACCGGTATTCTCACTACGGATGATGATAGGCAGCGGAATGCTCAGATGCTGACCTTGATAAGAAGCGATGTGCCACTCATAAGAGTCGGCAAGGTGCTCAAGAACAATCTCGGGGATATTGATCTTTTCACCTTCACCACCTTCTTCAGCAAGGGCTGGCATCGGCAGCAGGGCTACCATCATCAGGAGGATTATCGACTTTAATTGTTTCATTATTATCTAATATGTGTAAGCAAACTGTTACGTCAAGAGCGGTTCGACACTTTGGCGAAGAATACGGAATGGTGTGTCAGCGATGCGAAATAGAACACCATGAACACCAGGAAGAAGATCAGCATATGATCACGGCCATAGACCAGATAATAGATGAACATCACCAGCAGGGCCAGCAGCAGACGGAAGCCTGAGACAGCCGTAAAGAATGTCGGCAGACTGTCCGGAGCCTGTGTTGCGATACGACGCCATATCAGACCAATCACAGTAGCGATCACGAGCGTGAAGGCTGAACTGATGATGGCAGGCACGAGCAGACCATCGAGGAACCACACCCTCATGACCAACAGGCTGATGAGGAAAAGGGCTGCTGTCAGGTATAACTGCTGTCGCATGTAACGCTTGCTTAACTGATTGATATTCATTGTTTTTTAGCCAATCTCTACACAAAGACTTACCAGATTCTTCTGTACTTCCACGAAACCGCCAAGGATGTTCAGGCTGACCTTACCTTCCTGGGTAGCATACTCCACGACTCCTTTCTGGAGCGTAGAGATGATCGGCGCGTGGTTGTCCAGAATCTCGAACTGTCCCATACTACCAGGTACCAGGACACTCTCGACTACTCCGTCGTATTCAATCTTCTCGGGCGAAACTATCTTAAGCTGCAACATAAACGATTAATGTTTAATGTTTAATCTTTAATGTTTATCCTTTCGCAGCTTCGAGCAGCTTCTTCGCCTTCTCCTTGGCATCATCGATTGTTCCCACATTGAGGAAGGCCTGCTCGGGCAGGTCGTCGACCTCTCCGTCGAGAATGGCGTTGAAGCCCTTGATGGTCTCTTCGATGGGCACCATCACACCAGGCAGACCCGTGAACTGTGATGCCACTGAGAACGGCTGAGAGAGGAAACGCTGTACACGACGTGCACGGTTTACCGTCAGCTTGTCCTCATCCGAGAGCTCGTCCATACCAAGGATGGCGATGATATCCTGCAACTCCTTGTAGCGCTGCAGAATCTCCTTCACACGCTGGGCACAGTCATAGTGAGCCTTACCCACAATCAGCGGATCGAGGATACGAGAGGTAGACCCCAGCGGGTCAACGGCAGGATAGATACCAAGCTCGGCAATCTTACGATCGAGCACCGTCGTAGCGTCGAGGTGGGTAAACGTCGTAGCAGGAGCAGGGTCAGTCAAGTCGTCGGCAGGCACGTATACAGCCTGTACAGAGGTGATGGAGCCCTTCTTGGTAGAGGTGATGCGCTCCTGCATCGTACCCATCTCAGAAGCCAGTGTAGGCTGATAACCTACGGCTGATGGCATACGACCCAGCAGAGCGGATACCTCAGAACCGGCCTGTGTGAAACGGAAGATGTTGTCGATGAAGAACAGGATATCGGCAGCACCACCATCCTTACCACCGCCATCGCGGAAGCCCTCGGCTACGGTCAGACCAGACAGTGCCACAGAGGCACGTGCCCCAGGAGGCTCGTTCATCTGACCATAGACCAGGGTTGCCTGACTCTTCTTCAGTTCCTCAGGATCGACGAGTGAGAGATCCCACTTACCTTCGTCCATAGCCTTGCGGAACGCTTCACCATAGCGGATAACGCCTGACTCAATCATCTCTCGGATCAGGTCATTACCCTCACGGGTACGCTCACCTACGCCAGCGAATACGGAAAATCCGTTGTGTCCCTTGGCGATGTTGTTGATGAGCTCCATGATGAGCACCGTCTTTCCTACACCAGCACCACCGAAGAGTCCGATCTTACCACCCTTCATGTAGGGCTCCAACAGGTCAATCACCTTGATACCTGTTGCCAGGATCTCTTTCTTCGTAGAGAGTTCCTCGAATGTAGGAGCTTCGCGGTGGATGGGATAGGCACCCTCCATGTCGAGCTGTTTCATACCGTCGATAGGCTGTCCGATCACGTTCAGCATTCGACCTTTAATCTGATCTCCCGCAGGCATCACGATAGGTGTACCCATGGGGATCGCCTCCAGTCCACGGTGCAGTCCGTCGGTATTGTCCATAGCCACACAGCGCACCGTATCCTCGCCGATGTGCTGCTGCACCTCGACAATCAGGTCGCGTCCGTCACCACGGTCAATCTTCAAAGCATCATGGATCTTTGGCAGAACCTTTTCCGCATCCTGACCCTCTGTATCGAAATACACGTCGATGACAGGGCCGATGATCTGGGAAATGTGTCCAGTAATTTGTGACATAAGCTGTAAATATTTGAGTTATTTGTTTATATGTAGTTCAACTCTTAAGTTTTAGACGATTGCAAAGATAGTTGTTTTTTCTCAAATAAAGAAAATTTTTAGATAATTTATCATTTTTGCTCGGATTATTTCCGTAAAGCGATATTATAGTTGTAATATCGGCTATTGCCGGTGACATCTTCGAGGACTTTGATAAACGGTGGGAATTTCACACTTTCCTGTTCCGCAACACCCTTTGACTGCAGGATGACCAGGTCGTCGACAGGCTCCATGAAGGTGTCGATCTCGAAATGCTGACCTTTCCAGATGAAACTCTGACGCTTCTTCTTGATCGTAGCACGATAGGGATCAGCCTGCTGGAGCATCTGCTCGTAGAGATTGTTGTCTACCTTACGCTCTGTCTCCAGTTCCTCAGTTTCTGAGATACGTTTCTTCGAACGGTGAACATTGACTACCTTTCCCCCACTCCACTGACGACGTCTGAGACGGATCTCACAACCAGGTTCAGCCACCAGATAGGTCTGAGTGATCTCACTCTCGATGGCTCCAGGTATCTCTCCAATCACTTCGACCTTGTAGAGACGTTCCTTCTCCAGAGGCTGAGGCAGTCCGAGCACGTTGCTGATTTCCTTGATCACGCGGTTGAGCTTGGCATTAAAGTCGTCATGATTGTTGATCACACGCAGATGGGAATGTCCCGACCAGGCGTTGATGACCTTCTTGTCCAACTCTCGGGCGAGTCGAAGACCTTCTTCGTCTGCCTTTTCATAGCGCGTGGCATTCGTGGCCGTCGTGTAATACTGTTCTGCACCATCGGCAGCACTCACCAGATGGAGCACGGCATCATAACGCTGACGGAGTTTGTCAGAGTCTGTGCCAGCCATCTCGGTGATCTCCTGCCATTCTTCTGGTTTGATATAGGCAGAGATATCCATCGCACCACGATCGCAGACTACCAGTACAGGTTTTTTGCACACCTCTGCAAGACGACAGAACTGATCCTCAAGGGCCAACTGCGTCTCCAGGATGGCACGTTCACCTTCGTAATAAAGCGCACGGTTAGGAGTCAGATAGTTCCAGCCGCCAGTACTGTAAAGTGTCGGAACCTCAGGGATGGTGAACACCTTGTACCCCATCCCCGAGAAGTATTCGATAATCTTCACCAGTGCCGTAGTCTTTCCAGCACACGGTCCTCCCGTCAATACGATCTTCTTAATCTCCGCCATCAATCTTCAATGTTCAATGGTCAATGTTCAATGGTCAATGTCTAAATGCTAAGTTCATCCAGCACCTTGATCAGTCGCTTGTCAAAGCGCTTGTCCGTACGGATACACTCGCTGAAGGGCACGTATACCACATCGTTATAACGTACACCCACCATCACGTTGCGCTGGCCCTGCTTGATGGCCTCAATGGCACCCACACCAGTGGTAGAGGCGAGGATACGGTCACGGGCTGAAGGGGTACCACCACGCTGCAGGTGACCCAGGATCGACACACGTACGTCGAACTCGGGGAACTCATGCTTCACACGGTCGGCATAATAAAGAGCACCACATTTCGGACTCTCCGACACGATGACGATACATGACTTCTTCGACTTACGGATACCACGGCCCATGAACTGTGCCAACTGGTCGACATCGGTTGTCTCCTCAGGTACGATAGCTGCCTCTGCACCACAGGCGATGGCGCAGTTCTGTGCCAGGAAGCCGGCATCACGACCCATCACCTCCACGAAGAAGATACGCTCGTGGGAGTTCGCCGTATCACGGATTCTGTCGACACACTCCATGATGGTGTTCATCGTTGTGTCGTAGCCGATGGTGGCATCTGTGCCATAGAGGTCGTTGTCGATGGTGCCAGGCAGACCGATCACGGGGAAGTCAAACTCCACACCGAATTTCCAGGCACCTGTCAGCGAACCGTTACCACCGATCACTACCAGAGCATCAATTTCTTCTTTCTGACAGGTCTCGTAGGCCTTGGCCATACCCTCTGGGGTCATGAAGTCCTTTGAACGGGCTGTCTTCAGGATGGTACCACCACGGGTGATAATACCACTCACGTTCTCTGTTGTAAAGGGCTTCACCTCGTCGTGGATCAGTCCTTCGTAACCACGATAGATACCCTTGATGTTAAAACCGTTACAAATACCTGCACGCGTCACCGCACGAATAGCTGCATTCATTCCAGGAGCATCACCTCCGGAAGTCAGAATACCGATTGTTTTAACCTTTGCCATAATCTATAGTTTAAAAAATTAAAAGAAATTCAGTTCAATCCAAAGAACGGCCAGTCCCACCAGTCCTCCGGCAAACACTTTCAGCGTCATGTTCTTCACATACCAGCCCAGACGGATATGTTCCATCTTCATCAGTGCAAGACCACTGACAGAGCCCACACTGAGCAGACAGCCTCCAACGGTTGTCGTATAGGCGATAATCTTCCAATAGATACCGTTCGTGATAAAGCTGCCGATATAGTCACCTGGAAGAGCACCTTTCACCACCGGGTAGAGCGAAATATCACTGATGGCGATTGTGAAGGTATCCACCAGTCCACTCAGCAGTCCTGAGACGACACCAACCACCCAGACGCTATGGATGTTCTGGTTGATCCAGTCGGCCACATCACTGAACACACCTGTCTCCATCACGACACCCATCGCCAGCATGATACCCATCACAAAGAGGATCTGTTGGATGGCACCATACTGCAAGGCCAGTGGCACACGCTTTTCCGACATCCTGTCGGCATTGATCAGTTTGCGGTTCATCAGTTCATTGACCACCCACAGGACACTGAGCACACAGAGGGCTCCGAGGAACGGCGACAGCTTGGTGATGGTGTGGAAGGTGGGAATAAACCACAGTCCGCCAATACCCACGAAGAGCATCAGTATACGCTGCCAGGGACTCAGGTTCGTCTCATCGCCACGATAAGGCATGGGCGACCACTGGGCATCGATTCTCTCAGGCAACTCCCGTCCGATAAGGATGGTGGGGATCACCCAGGCCATCAAAGCCGGCAAGGCCATATACGAAGAGAAATTCGTGGCCGTGATGGCACCGTCGCCCCACAGGATCAAGCCTATCGGATCACCAATCACAGTAAAACAGCCACCACAGTTGGCAGCCAATACGATGGCAGTACCTATCAGCATTCTCTGACGACGGTTCTGGACGATGGAGTGCATGATCACCAGCATCATCGTCGTGGTCGTCAGGTTGTCGAGGTTGGCCGAGAGGATAAAGGTAGCGAAGGTGATCGACCATAACAGGCGCTTCGAGTTCCTCGTACGAATCCATTTCGTGATGAAGTCAAAGCAGCCGTTATTGTTCAGAATCTCCACAATACTCATCGTCGCCAACAGGAACATCACAATGCTCGCAGCACGTCCTACATAATATAAGAATACATTATTATATATATAATGCTTCACAGCGTCACTCGAAGGCAGGTCGCCTCCCAGGAAATCCTCATAGTCCTGAGGATGGCGTGCCATCACGAAGTCCGTTCCATAACTGATATATACCACCCACCCGACGGTTCCTATGAATATGGCGATCGCCGCCTTATTCACACCCGTCAAGTGCCCCGTAGCAATCACCACGTAGCCCAACAGCAGTAATATCACAATAATCAGCGTCATCTCTTAATTTTCAATTTTCAATCTTCAATTTTCAATTAAGTATCTCCGACGGCACCCACACCCAGAAAATACTTCCTCGTCCGTCTATATCATTATCACGAGCACCAATCTTACCTCCCGACTTGTCGACAATAGCCTTACAGATACTCAGTCCTAATCCTGGCGTATTCTCCTGTGTGTAGGTATTCTTGTCTGAGAGCAGCGCAAAGATGTTCTCTTTCAGTTCTTCAGGCAGCCCTTCACCCGTGTCTCTTACCTCTATATAGATACCACCTTCCTTCACATAGTAACTCAGCGTGACGGTTCCCTCTTTGGTGTGTTGCTGGGCATTCTCGAGCAAGTGCATCGTCACCATGTGCATCATGTTCGGGTCAGTCATGGCACGGATACCACCTGCAGGCTCTTCCACGACCAGACGAACCCCCTCAGGCAACTGTAGTCTGATCTCTGAGGCATAGCCATCCATCTCGTGGTCGACATCTGTCACCTGACGATTGAACAGCTTCTCATTCCCCTCGATACTGCTGAGCGACAGCAGTTCGTTGATCAGATGCAACAGCTGCAGACCGTTTTGATTGATCAGCCCGAGCAGTTGCTGACGTTCTTCCTCTTTCATTTCCACGGCAGATGCCTCCATCATCAGGTCCGAGAAACCGATAATGGCATTCAGCGGCGTACGTAAGGCGTGACTGACATTATTCAGGAAGATATCTTTCAGTTCTTCACTCTTCAAGGCTCGTTGCTCATTCTCCTGCGCACGTTTCATCTCCTTCTCCAAACGCATGCGACTTCTGCGCTGCTGGATGATGATAGCTCCCAATGAGGCAAAAATGAGAAACGCGATAAGCCCCCAAATCCACGTAGGAATCTCGAAATCGCCGAATCTCGTACGCACACTCCCATAAACATCATCGATCACACCCTCTTTTTCCATCTTTTCCAATTCCTGATTAATGGTTTCAATCAGTTGCTTGTCATGACTCACATAACAGTATTCACGGGGCATCAGTGTCAGATCCTGGGGCACGAGATTATCCAGGTGATGTTTTTCAATCAGGTAACGCGCCTGATAACGATAGCAGATGACACCGTCATATTGTCCCTTAGACAACTCATACAGGGCTTTCTTCAGATCCTTGATCAGTATATATTTGGCACCACCAGCTGTCAGGGTATCGATGATGGGCTGTGATTTCATGAAGGCATAGGTCTTATCCTCCACATTACGCAGGCCTTCCTTGTTCTCCTCACCTTTTCTGCAGATCATCTGATAATAGAGACGGAAGACGGCCTTCGAGTAATTGGTGATATTCTTGCGGTATGGCGAATAGACCATCATACCAAGGTCAACCCTGCTCTTAAGGATATCATCTGCCACATTCTCCCAGGTATTAGGCGCATAGACGAAAGGAATATCCAGTCGCTCCATCAGTTTCTCCGTAAAGGCCACATCGTATCCACTGGGTGTACCTTGGTCATCCACATACTCCATAGGAGGATAATCCAGGTCGATGGCGAATTTCAGAGGGTGGTCTTTCGTATAGCCGAGGTTATCTGCTCTTACCTCAAAGGCAAGGGTAGCCAGTAGCAACAACAGGACATATAACTTCGACTTCATTTTAGGTTGACACTTATTTATTGGGTACAAAGATACGGAAAAGTTTTGTAATCACCAAAACTTTCCCGTAAAAAAAGTTAAACGAAGCCCATCAAACCCCGTTTAACCTAAAAAATCGTATGAAAATTCAATTATCTCTTCACGGTCGAACGGTTATGATACACTTCAAAGGGATACGTCGGCACAGCTAAATGCGGCAACTCAGCCCTTCGCATCCTGACGAACACAGCCGGACAACTCACTTCACCACCCTTCAGGATGCCATAGCTTCCTGGTAAAGGAAGTTGACAGAATTGGACGGATTTTAACGTAAAGGTGTTGATGGACACCTTGAATGGTGGTTGAATGAGGGTTGAATGGTGGTTGAATGGTGCGTGAAGAGTGTGAGATGGTAAAGAAAATTAACAAAGCAGCAGACCCCAACAAGGGCTGGGCCTGCTGTGGCTACCACTGGGTCATTTATCAGGATGGAAGCATTCATCCAGGCCGTCCAGAGAAATATGCCGGTGCCCACGTCAAGCACTACAACCAGCATGCCATTGGCGTCTGCTACATTGGCGGCATGGACGATCGAGGCCGTGATGCCGACACTCGCACTCCCGAGCAGAAGGCCGCCCTCTGGTTCTTGCTCAAAGACCTGAAGGAAGCCTATCCCCAGGCCAAAATCGTCGGCCACAGGGATTTCCCCCACGTAGCCAAGACCTGTCCTCTCTTCGATGCCCAGAAGGAATACGCCTCACTCAATAACTAAAGAAAGCCCCGGTAGTTAATTCTATCGGGGCTTTTAAATATGCACAATGAATTTGACATATTGTTTCTACGAATTTTACGAGCGACGATTATACCTGATTTTCAACAACTTACGTTTTGCTGCAAGGAATAATCGCTCGGAAAACCGCATGGAATCGTTCGGAATTTTCACCCTTTTCCGAGCGACCAGATAGAAACATTACCTTTCGTCTCATTATGAATATTTCCATCAGTTCTTAGACAAAGTTACGAAACTTCCCTCATACTTCCAAATCTCCGCAAGGCTTGCGATGGCGTGAAAAAGTAAAATCTGAGCATTTTTATTAGCTCAAGAACAAAAAAACAACCGAAAAGTTGTATTCTTAGAAATAATATTGTATATTTGCAGAAATTATGAGTACGATTGAAGAAAAACTGCGCAGACATGCGCCTGCCACTCCTTCACGATGGAGGGAAAAGGCAGAATGGAGGAAGCAGAATAAGTCGTGGCTTCGCTATTCTCAGTTGGTGGCAATCCGAATGCTAGACCAGATGGATGCAGAAGGACTGACACAGAAAGCTCTTGCAGAAAGGCTTGGGTGCAGCCAACAGTATGTATCTAAGATCCTGAAAGGTCAGGAGAACCTTTCAATCGAGACCATCTGCAAGATTGAAGAGGCTCTTTCGCTTGAATTGCTTCCTAGAGAAGTGGAAATAGCATAATAGTAAATAAGGTGCAAATTCTGCACCTTATTTTTTATACATCGCGTCACATTCGTTACTATTCAGGATTAATGGTTTTGTAAAAATCTAGATACTTCTGAGAATCTGCGACTAGCTCTGCACCCTGTCTGGTGGCCATGCGCTCAGGTAAAGGCATAATTCCTACACGCAATAGATCCATGCGATCTGAATCAAAACAGATGTTTACTGTGATGTCACCTGTTCTTGGCACAACGGTATGCATTTCACAGGCCATTTTTAGAATCGCAATCTGCTCATCACTCAACGCTTTTAAGTATGTATCGCGAATCGTATCGATGAATAGCGATGCACGGAATCCATGTTCATCGTCGACGCTATTATTGATTCTCTCTGAATCATGAAGGTAGGCAAAACACATGATGACATCCATATCTGCGCCTTCTTGATAGAGCATCTTTCCAAACTTGGCTACTCTATCCCAATGACCAACGCCATGTATCACACCCATATTCTCTGGCCAACGATTCACACAAAACTCACGTAGATCTTCTAATTCTTGATTTGTCATAAAACTACTCATTTCCTTTTGGCAGTATTATGCAAAAAATGCATATTACTATTTTCTTCAAGTTCACCTTCCTTCAAAGCATTGTTAATATGACGAGCTATAACAGACTGATCTTTCTGAAATAGTTCCGCCATTTGAGCCTGTGTTAACCATACTGTCTCATTCTCCAGGCGGACATCAATCTGTGTCTGTCCGTCTTCCGTCTGATATATTACAATCTTGTTCTCGTCCATTTTGCTATCTGATAAAACCATTCTGCAAAGATACAACTTTTTTCTTTTACATCATACACTTATATCTTATTTATTTTATTCTTAAAGATAATGCTCCCTTCATCAAGGCTAACACCTTGCCTAAAGTATGAAACCTTTAAGATTTTTGGAATTAAATCCATAATTCTTTTAATATTTTGGATTTGTCTCAGCAGTGTTGAGAGTTTTTCGTCCGTTTCTAATTATTTGTGTAATTTTGGAGTTGAATTCCAAATTTGCACAAGAAATGGCTAATAATTAATCTTTCAATCGCAGGATGGAAGCAGCGACATTAAAATCCTCAACTACCGCCATCTTCAGGAGCATTTACCTCAAAACCTGCGTTGATAATTTTGTTCATAAATCACCAACTCTCTTGGCAGGGTGATGACTTTCAGACGTTGATACCAGATGCGGGAGGAACCTGCGACATGGCGCTGGGTATGGCTGCTGATGATGTAATAGCTGGCAGTGTATTCGTCCATCATGTCGAGAAAGACCTTCTTAATGCGCGAACATTTCTCATTGATGGCATTATCGAGAGGATTAACCAGATGATCCACACCTTCGATGATTTTCTCCTTATCCATCAACTTCGCCGTAGCCATATAATAACGGGTTATTTCCTCACGATAATCCGAGAGCCGTTTGAACTCTATTCCTTCAGGATGCGCCAGGAAGAGCAGATAGACGGCTTTATGCACAGGCTGAAGCTCCACCTCCTGACGATTATAATCTTCAAGAATGAATCGGTAGTCCTTGGTGATGAGAAGACGGCTCAGCTTCCCCTTGGCAGCCTCGATGCGCAACTCTTCGAGCAAGGGTACACCAAGGGCTTTCAGCAAAAGGTCACTCCTACCCTCTGCTTGTAGCTGCCCTACGAGACGCTTCACCTCCAAGGCTCTCTCCTCAGGTGTCAGTTGTTCATTCATTCGGATCTTCCTTCATAAAACTATCAATCCAAGCCTTCCATCGATTCAGAATCGTTGGTTTTGTGTCCTCCTCAGGCTCTGGCTCAGGTTCTGGTTCAGGGGCAGGCTCAGGTTCTGGAGCTGGCTCTACCTGAAAAGGCAGTTCTTGTGTGATGACCTCTGCTACCTTCTTTTTCTTGGCAGGCTTATAGAGTTTGGGTATCAGATCCTCGTAGAAATCATCGACATCAAGATGTACATCAGCCTGAACCTCAGTGCGCAGATCATCTTCAAGGCCTGTAGCCAAGATTGTCACCTTCGCGTCTTCGCCCAAAGTATCATCCGTTGATGTACCCCAAATCACATCGATATTGGGATCGAGCTGATCGAAGAAATCGTCAATCTCCTGCATCTCACTGACAAAGATAGGATGCTCCTCGCTCGCATATATATTAAAGAGGATACGCTTGGCCTTGCCAATGTCGTTGCCATAGAGCAAGGGAGAATCCAAGGCATCAAGAATGGCTTTTTCCACACGATTTTTGCCACTGGCGCGCCCCATGGCCATGATGGCGCCACCACCATCCTTCATCGTAGTCTCCACATCGCGGAAGTCAAGATTGATACTACCATCGCTATGAACGGTGATGAGTTCCGAGATACCTTTCACAGCATCTTTCAGAATATTGTCTGCTCGCTGGAAGGCCTCCTTGATGGAGATTTCCGAGTTAGAGTAAACGTCGCATAGACGCTCGTTGTTGACAATCAAGATTGCATCCACATTCTTTCGCAGCTCGTCGACACCTTTAAGGGCTTTGATGATCTTCTTTTTCTTCTCGAAGTAGAAGGGAATCGTCACCACACCAATCGTCAGGACACCCATATCCTTGGCCACGCTTGCGATAACAGGTGCTGCTCCAGTACCCGTGCCACCACCCATACCTGCAGTTACGAACACCATCTTGGTACCATCGGAGAGCAGTTTCACGATGTCATTGATGTTAGCCTCAGCCTCTCGTTTGCCCAATTGTGGGTCCGCACCAGCACCAAGTCCGGAATCTCCCAAAAGGAGCTTCACTGGCACAGGTGATGCCTTCAGCGACTGACTATCCGTGTTGCAGACAGCGTAAGACACGCCCTCTACACCTTCAAGATACATGTTGCGCACAGCATTACAGCCACCACCACCAACGCCAATCACCTTGATGATGCCCTGCATCGTATCTTTAATCCCATCAAACTCTATCAATTCCTCACCCATAATCTATGCTTTATTTAATCTCGGCTACAAAGTTACAAAACTTCTCCCACACTTCCAAATCTCCGCAAGGCTTGCGAGTTTTTTTATTCTTCTCGAATATTCCATATCGTATGAAGAACTCTATCCACTGTTGCAGAATCCACCTCACGTAGTGCATCAAAAGTTATTTCGTATATCTCCACTCTAGCACCCAGATGATGTATGGAGTCCTCCATCTGCCTTATCTTCTTATCCCGCTTAGCCAGCTCCTTCTGGTAATAGTCGAAAGCATGCTCTTTTTGGACATTCAGATGCCAAAACGCCCCAACTACCATCAGTGCAACCACGAATGACGCTATAACCAATATAAACTTCTTCATCATAACATCTGTTATTGTATCTTTGTCCTTGCATAACTAAAAAGGTAATTCTGCGCTTCCATAGCCACCTCTTCTCATTTGCATCTCTAGCCATTGTTGGTCACCCAATGTACCATTCCTAAAGATAGCAGCAATCTTGATTTTGTCATCTTCAAAACCATTTTTGTATCTTTGCCTCAATTCTTGCCTGATAAGGGATCTGCTTCCACAGCTCTTATCTTCAAATTCGTTAATGAGTTCGTTTGTTGACATCTCCTTGAAACGCTCTTCTCGCTCACCCAGGCGATCCATATACAAAATCTTAAAGATCTCTTCTTTCATCACCTTCTTGATCCATTTACAATGGCTCAACGACACAAGTTCTTCGCGTTCAAGCGCTGGCAACATGTCCACGCATTTCCGTAATTCCTCTTCGCTCCATTGAGTATAATAGAGATTCTTCGCTTGTTTAATAATGTACTCGTAATCTGTCATAGCTCATAAAATAATATAGATGCAAAGATAAAAACTAATTCCAAATTAATAAAGAAAATAATTTTCACAAGCCTTGCGAACCAGGTAATTTGCATTGCCATATCACATTAGCTCGCACAAGATCTATCTTCTTTACCTCACCCCTTTTACCTGAAATCGAGTAATATCTAGCTACGCTTTTGGGCAACAGAGAAGAAAATTGTTTGCGAATCCGAGTACACTTCTCATTAATGGAGTTCTGAGTAGGATTTGTAACGTCCATTATACTCTTCTTTACCCTATCTGTAAGACCATAGGGTCTCAAAAGCAGATATATACTTGTTAGTTCTCTACGGTAGTCAGGCAAATATTTCAGTATAATGCCCTCAGGATGTGAGAGAAAAAGAAGATATACAGCCTTAACCAACGGTTCCATTTCTACTTCTGTAGGTTTATCTCCAGAAAGCACGACCTTGTAATCTTCCGTCACTAATAGCTGAGGGAACAGTTCTTCCTCATTCAAGACTGCTGCGATCTCTGCATCCTCAACGCCATACGCTTTGAGTTTTCGTACTTTCTCTTTCACTTCGTCTAAAAGAATGGAGCAATGAAACTGCTCCAATTCTTTTGAGATCATTTGCTTAATTTGCTTTTCCATTGTTTTACTTATTAAAATCCCAAAGCATCCATCATTGCATCATACTCCCAAGGAGTCTTTGGCATTTCGCCATACATTCCATCAGTCAGAGCGTCCCAGGAATCTTCTTCCGTCCACTCATAACCACAACACTCATAATCATCATACTCCTCATAAGAGTCATCAAAAAAATCTCTTGCCATAATTGTAATTTTTAAAATGTTAATACTATGCTGCTTTTTTCATGAGCAGGCTCTGTGATGTCTGCTCCATTAATTTCTTCTTCAGGTTCAACTGATTCTCTACGATCAGATCGTAATCACATTTGCTGTCACCCATCTTGATAGTGAGGACAAAGAGCTCTAAGAATGTCAGGAAGCAGAAGAGGATGATGTAGAATACCAGTGATACTGGGCTCTGCGACACTACATGAAGAGTGGCTTCAAGTTCCTCAATAAATCCTGGTGCTCGCTGATTCACCTCTGCTGTGGTTTTCTCTGCAATGTCTTTCTTGTCCTGACGCAGCTGCTCCAACTGATTGGCGTAGATCTGGATCTGTTCGTTATTAGCCTTCAACTGTTCAGCCAGCGGATTAGCCATAGTAACAGTATTCACAGATTGTGTCTTTACCTTCTTTGGAGTTCCATCTTCACCCATGACAACCTGTTCCTGAGTTGTTACGTTTGTACCCTTGATTGTTGGCCTTTTCTGTAGCTGCTCGCCAATGACTATCGTTGCCTTACTCAACGAATCCATGTCATGAGTTATTCGTTGGATATCATTTTCAAAGACAAACAGGCGCTTGGTGACAGTCTCCTTGATAACGTCTTCGCGATGCTCCTGAATGGCCTGCTCGATATCATTGCGGAAGATGATCTGGTCGAAGATGCACGCTCCCAGAAAAGCCATACATAAGGCTAGCATCACTCTCATCGTGGTCATCAGGCGAGCTTTACCTACTGTTAGGATAATCACACGTTCGACACAGAGGACAATCAGCATGAAGGTTAGAGAAACACCTATCTTCAGTACTGTAGATTCGATATTGATGTATCTGTCAGCAAAGCAGAAGCCTATTGTACCCCAGAGAAGCATCATGATACAAATAGCTGAGAGAAGTTTTCTGTACTGGCGATGACTTGCCTCGCCACATTCTTTCAGAATTTCCTTATTCCATCCAATGAGAAAGCATCCTATATCTGATAAAGTCTTCATAATCCAATCCGTTTTATTTGTTTTCAATATACTTGAGCGTAGCAGCTGTAATGCCCTTCAAAAAACCTCTGCGATAAGATTCAATCATAGTGGTCATCTTAGGATCGTCAGCCATGAGTAATCTCTGCATCTCCTCGATCTCAGACAGATGCTCCTCGTAAGTCTGTTTCAGCGAATCCAATTGTGCTGCTGCAGACAGGGCATAAGCCTTACGAGCATTCTCGATCTTGAATTCCAACCCTCTGACATCACTCTTGTAACGAAGGGTAATCCTCTTGAAAAGCATCTCCAGATCGCTACGGATTATATTCTCCTTAATGTCTCGATAAGAGATGTCTGAGTTGACCAGTGCATCTTGGAAGCCTTCCTCCTCGAAGTTCTTGTGGATGAAGTTGAAGATGACATCGATAGGCATTCCTGTTCCCCAGGTAATCGTGATGAGATTCTTCTTACCTTCCTCTTCTTCCTTTGGTTCCTCTACAGGATTCTCATTGTTGACCTCCTGCTCATCATTGATCTCAAGAGGAATCACGTTCACGTCGCTGTTTGCGACCTTCTTGTTGTTGAACATATTAAATAGTGCCATAGTTGTATAGTTTTAAATTGTTATTATTACTCCTCATTAACTTATGCAGCCTTCAGTTCCTGATTACTGATAACGATATCAAGATTCTCACCAGTCTCGCGCGATGTATATCGGAATACCATATTCCTATGTGAGCGAGCCAGACGGAAGGTCTGTACGCTGGACTTATCGATCTGAGAAACGATAACCTTCCTAAGCTTTTCAGGAATGATATTCTCAAACTGCTTCTTAACCTCATAGTACATAATGTAGGAGTCATTTGTCACCTCAGAACCATTCCACATCGTAATGCTATCAACTTTCTTTGGGCAGAAATAGCACTGATAACTGGCCAGTTTCTGGAGGTACTCCTCATCTGATACGCTCTCATCTACCGTTTCAGCAAGGATGATATTAAGCTCCTCTTCGCTGAAGTTATTCATAATGTCCTTTACATCTACCGGATCTTCTGAGAAGGTCAAAGAATAAATAAGGAATGCCAGGAAAGCGATAATACCAAATACAAAGGACACAGCCCATGCAATAGCAATGATAAACCAGTGGTTAGCGATCACTTTCTTTGAATGTAAAAATACTCGTTTCATAATTCTAAAATTTTAAATTGTTATTATTTTGTTTCTTTGCCTCTTTATACTAGAAAAAATGAAAAGGTAACCGCTAATTCAAAAAAAAATTGTATATTTGCCCAAAATATTTCTTTATGGTGCGAAAATTACTACTGATAATAGACCTTTTTATCATGGTCGGAATCGTTGGAAATGCCCAGCGGAAAAGGGCTTTCATGGTGGGTATATCCCATTATGATACAGCCTTGACTGGTTATCAGTGGAACAACATCAATGGAGTGGAAGATATCAATCTTTTGAGTCCTATTTTGAAAAAACAAGGTTTTTATTTAACCACGCTATTAGATGAACAGGCCACTTATCTGAATATTACTTCCCAACTCTCAACCTTCACAAAACAGACAAAGAAGGGGGATCTCGTATATCTTCATTTCTCTGCACATGGTCAGCCCGTAGAAGATCTTAATGGTGATGAAGAGGATGGATGGGATGAAGCTATCATACCCATTGATGCTTATAAGAATTACAAGAAAGACGTATATGAGGGAAAGAACCATCTGCTCGATGATCAACTGAACACGTATATAAAGAAGTTAAGAGCGAAAATCGGAGCCACAGGTTTTCTCTATGTTGTAATCGATGCGTGTCATGCCGGCACCTCTTCAAGAGCTAACGATGAGACGGTAAGAGGCACCAAGGTAGGCTTTACATATAATAATAAGGTGTTCAAACCTTCAACCCAAAAGAAATCCCATTATAAAGTGGATGCGACTCCCAAGATGTCGCATGTGATGTACTTGGAAGCCTGTCGCCCAGAACAAGTGAATATGGAGATAAAGGTAAAGGACAAACGCTATGGCCCACTATCATACAATATCGCACAAGCTTTAAAGGCCAAGCAAATATCCACTAATGCGAACGAATTCCTGAGTAGCGTCAAAGCTGCCATCATGAATGATGGTTGCTGGCCCAACAATCAGAATCTAGTAACTGAAACAAGTTTCTAACATGGCAAAAGAGATATCATTGCAGAATCAAGACTTGAATCGCTTTATCTCTGGCGAGAAAGGTAAGATTCAGACATATCTGCGAAAGAATTATTCCGTCTCGGATGATGATCTGGATGACATTTTCCAAGAAGCCTCAATGGCCTTGTTCTTGAATCTTCGCGAAGGGAAACTTACAAGTCTTACCAGTTCTTTGGGCACTTACTTTATGAAGGTCTGCATCAATCAGACATTGAAGTTCATTGGTAAGAAGAGTAAGATGATGCCACTTATTGATGAGAATAGAATTTCAAACAGAAATGAGGTTAGAGATGATAAGATAGACCAACTATATGGTTTCTGCATGGATACAGAGGAAGAGAACAGAAAGGTGCGCATGGAGATGCTTGTTAACAATATCATTGCCTCAATGACTGATACCTGCAAGAACATTCTGCATGGCTACTATTGGAATGACTTTTCTACCTCAACCATTGCAGATATGTTTGGCTTCTCTGATGCCAATTCTGTGAAGGCCCAAAAATACAAATGTATAAAGAAGTTTACAGATAAATACAACGAATTAAAGAATAAAATCTATGGATAAGGACAACGAGATATTACAGCAGTCCATTAATGATCGCATCGATGCGTTTGTTCGTGGTTTGATGACAGAAGAGGAAGAGGCTGCTTTCAAACAAGACATTAAAGCTGACCCTGAACTTCGTGCTCAGGTACTGGCTACAGTATCTCTTATCAAGGGTATTCGTACCCAAAACGCAAATCAGGAGAAACTGCTTATCCAGAATAGCACAAAGAGTAAGGCACGTACCCTCTTATGGTGGGTTTCGTCTATCGCTGCAGTCTTTGCCATCTTCTTTGGTTACTCTAAAGACCAGCGGTACAATGAGTTGTCTGGCATCGTATCACCATATTGCAACGAGTACAGCATGAGTGAATACGCTCGTGGTGATTTGGATTCTACAACTGTTGCTAATCTCTACACCTTATTTAATAATATAAGGGAGCAGCGCAACATGAGTACTATCATTGAGACTCTGGAACCCATCTATGCTAACCTCGAATCCGATTTCACCTATTCAGCCTATGCCAACGACATAGCCATGAACCTCGCCCTCGCATATATCAAGGATGACCAAACAGACATGGCCATTCCTATATTGGAGAAACTTGTAAAGGAGAATCCAGATGCGCCTATCGCTGCTAGAGCCGAGGAGATTTTGAAGAAATTAAAAGAATAAGAATAACTACAAAATTTTTAAATCTATGAATGATGATATAATTTGCAGTTGCCACCATAAAATGGTAAAATGTGGAGAGACAACAGATACATCTTTAGGAAAGAGTACACAAAGGTTCAAATATGTTTGTCCTCATTGTGGGAATGTTGCATTCCTTGATCCAGACAAGTGGGATTTATAGTTAATCAAGTAAAATAAAGCCAGCCCAATAATAAGGAGATTTACCCATTTCTTTTAGTTCATTCTGAGCAAGCAGTAATGAATCATGGGCACTTTTCCCATCCAAAAGATACTTATAGAAGATGGTCATTAAGAATGTTGTTTCCTCATCTGGGACTTTCCATAAAGACATTAAAATCGTATTTGCTCCAGCCCTTTTTAATCCACGTTGAAGTCCAAAAACGCCATCAATACTATCAATATCTCCCAAACCGGTTTCGCAAGCTGACAAAACCATCAGTTTGTTATTGCTCAAATCAATTCGTGATATCTCATCTGCAGTTAAGATTCCATCTTCTACTCCATTAGGTATTGGCTTCCCTAGCCAAGCATTATTAGCGCCAGCAAAAAGAAGACCGCTATGGAACATCGAAAGCTCTTTCTGTGTATATGAGATATGGCCAATGAAGTAGTTTGAAGAAATTATATCGTTGGAAGAATAATAAAAGCCATGAGTAGATACGTGTACAATATCAGGAGCTTTACCATCCAATGATTTAAAAGACTCTTCATTAGCTTTATTTTGATCATAAATAGTTAGATGTATCCCGTTTTCACTCATTAATGCCGCTATCGAAGTAATCTCTACTTTAGTACCTGGTAACAAATCCCATGTACCTCGCGATAGTGAACGAGTAGCTAAAAAATCTCCTGATGAATAGTAATTATAGTTTGAAGAGTTATATGCCATCTGATCGATATCTTCAAAATAATTAATATCGCCATACATTACTGCACTTTTAATGTTGAAAACATTATTTTTTATTATACCTATATTGGCAGTGGTCGAAACCTCGTACATGCGATAGATCTCAGATAATCGTTTTGATCCATCAGAAATAGCAGAGAGATTGATCTTATTTAGAGAACCAGAAGGGGAATAATAAATTGTGGAGCCTGACGGGATGAATGACAACAATTTTGACCATATCATTTGGAACAATCTTGTGTCTGAGATATTATATAGACTATCTATAGTTACTTGTTGTGTTGCATTTGCTTTACTAAACAAATTCTCCAATTCGTTATTGGGACACAATTCAACTATAATAGGATCTGTGCTATCTTTTGACAAAATGAAAGCTCCCAAATGATAGGTCGTTTTTTCTATAGGAAACTGAATATGAGGAAGCAAAGTAAATTCCAAAGCGATTTCATTATCAGACAGCATACTCTTTACATCTTCCATTGTTTTGAATTGAGCAAAGAGTTTTGAACTAAAATCTGGAATAGAACTAATTATAATTTTCTCAAGATTACTTATACTATCAATAATTATACTTATTGAGTCCGCAGAAATTTCCTTTCCAGATAATCTCTTTTTCAAATCTTTAATCGATAAATAGTTATTCTGAGCATCTTTGTTATTGCTATTTTTAACAGCACTTTCCAAAAACTTCTCAGAGTTAAGAAGCATGCTTTTGGTAAATAGAACATTATCAAATGCCATTGCAGTTGGTAATGATTCTTTGAAATTCATAGCAACATAGTTATTACATAACGATAGATAACGAGAATATTGTACCCAATAACTATCTCTTTCTAATTCTGAAAATTGTCCAAACACACTTGCAATACTATTCTTAACTTCTGAATTAAAACTGTTCAGATATGAAGCCACATTAATATCTTTCTTTAAACATTTTATTAATAATGAATATAAATCCATGGATATTATATACTGCATGGGGTTCTTCAACTTATATGCCTGATCCAAACATGTTTCGGCTTTCTCGTGCATATTTTTACATAAATAAATAACAGAGAGATTAAATAGAGCCAATGATTTTATCATTTCTGTCTGCTTTGATATGCAATTATTTACTACATATTCAAAGATTTCTGCACTCTTGTCATAATCATCCATCATTCCATATATCCACCCTAGGTTATTAAGCCCCAATAATATATCATAATTGTTAGGACTATATTTACCTAAAGCCGATGTGTATATTTCATTTGCTTCTTCTGCCATAATTTTCATCGCATCAATCTCTGTTTGAGGGTCTAGACATAACGCAATATTAGAGAGTAAACGACCATATCCTATTGTTCTCTTTTCTACTTCTGTATAAGTAGTTCTTGCCATATTATACCAACGCAAAGCTTCTTTAACGTTATGGATAGAATGGAGTACCAAACCTTTAGTCAAATAAAGGATTCGTATTTCATCGGAGGTATACTTCGTTCCTTTAATGTATTCTAACGAATGATTCATTAGTTTATCTGCCTCTGCGTATTTTCCTTCTTTTAATAGAATGCTAGATAATTCCTGGACAGCAAAACAGTATATACTATTATCACCCTTCCCCCCCTCTAAAGAAGTTATTAAATCCCTATATAATGAAACCGCTTTTATAACATTGCCCGTTTGGGTCTCTTTATAGGCTTCTAGCAATGGAATGTTTGATGCAGTCCTATCAATCTCTGTGCTGCTCGAATTTAGATACATTTTCATAATGTTCAACCTAAATTTTAACTCTTGTCTTCTTGATTCATCATCAGTGTTGATATTTTCTAACAGATTGACTGCCTTTTCTAAATCATTCATCGCATCTTCCACGTTTCCCAAAGCAATCTCAGCATCGCTTATCATAATTTGAGCATTAGCATATTCTTTTGAGAGTTCTCCATATAACGACTTACATACATCTCTATGTTCTCTAGCATATACTAACGCTTTGGTATATTGGTCACTTAAAGAAAGAGCAATGATGAGATGGGAAAGCATTTCACAATACAATTGGTTTCGTAAATGTTTCTTCTTCAAAAGTTGATATGATTGCATATAGTAAAATTCTGCATTCTGATACTCTTTACTATGTAGATATGCATCTCCAATATATACAGCTGCTATTGGCTTTCTCACCGTCGTGTCTTTTGACTCGTTTGCCACATCCATATACTTTCTCATAACGTTTGCTGCATTGTCCCATTCTCCTCTTGAGCAATAGTATTGATATGTGTTTATCAGAACATTATAATAACTATACAAATCATGTTCCTTATATTTGGCGTAATAAATCGATGAGAAATTAGAAACCTCAACTATTATACTATCATTAAGATAATTATATATTTCCGCCCACATGGAAAAAAGTGGCCAGCATTGCCATGAATGCGCATTATTATTCAAATTTTCCCTGATGTAGTCAAAAGCCTTTTTCCCATATTCAGAATAAGGTATAATTACCGAAGGGTCTTCATAGGTCCGTATTTTACTGTAGCCATTAAAACATTTCATTAGATTTAAATAGAAAGAGACATCTTTCTTTTGTGGTCTAGACAAATGATAATCTATGACTGAATCAGCTTTGTCATGATTTTTGTCTGTGATTAGGCTTTGTATCATATTCATCGATATTTCATTAAAAACATCTTGTGCAGAAACAGATATAAAGCAAAACAAGAAAATGATTAAAAGTGAATATCTCCTCATACCAGCAATATCCTAATTTATACCATCCAACATTATAAATGAAGCCCAATACTCAGGCTTGTCGTATTTCCCATTATCAACCAGACGGAGGTTCTTCTGAGCATCCTTGAGTGATTGGTGTTTTGTCTTACCATTCATCAGATTTTTATAGAATTCCACCATTAATATTTTAGTAGCCTCATCATCAACTTTGTCGAGACTCATGAGCATGGTCTTCGCTCCAGCCTTTTTGAAACCACGCTGAAGGCCATACACGCCTTCATTGTCTACATCACCCAATGCTGTTTGGCAAGCAGATAGTACCACTAGATCAAGACCTCTTAAATCTAGCTTTGAAATTTCTGACGCTGTTAGGATACCATCTTCCAAATTATCAGGAACCTCCTTGTGCCTGGGTAACATATCTCCACCAGACATTACCAAGAAAGATCTTGAAAGAGATTTATCCTCTTGAATCTGACCACCTCCACTATCATCTAACTGAATAAACGACAGATTTGATTCTCTCTTTTTTGATTCAGCTTCAGATGCGCCAATATACATACCATGAGTCGCCAGGTGAATGAGATTCATTCCTTTGCCTGAAAGTGCCTTAAATGATTCTTCTGTACCAAAACTGTCACTAAACATAGAAACTGCCACATTTCCTTTCTTTAATGTCTTGTCAATTTCTGCAATCTCAGTTTTCGTATTAAATAGTGGTTCAAAACTATTTCTCACAGACAACGAGTCTGATAAGCCCCTGTACATAACGGAAGTACTATTCTCAATTCCCGAATTCTCGTTTTGTGCAATTAAGACATTCGTATCTACTGAATAATCCAATCCTCCATAAAGAGCAGCTGATTTGCAGGCGATCTCTTCGTTCCCTACAATTTCTCGCGTTGATGATAATCTGTATATTATATATTTATCTGAGATATTCTCATGCTCATCAATATCGACGTATTCAATGCCTATATTATTTAAAATTCCTACAGGAGAAAAGAATAGTGTATTAACATTTTTACTTTTCTGAAGTATTGGATTCCATATCAATCGATACAATCCTCCAGGATTATCACTCTTCATGACTTCATGAATCTGTTGTTCCATACATAAAGGAACAAGTTCCGGACTATCTGAGTATTTATTGATGACTAGTGCATAATATATTCTATTCTGAATTTCACAAGTATCATAGAATTCAACAAATTCCACACTTAATTCTCCATCTTTCAATTTATCTCTTATATCCTTCCAATTAATTCTGAAGCGCTTGGTATAATCCCCATATTCTTTTGATGCAGAAACCAAATAATCTTCTTTCTCATTGATGGCGTGCCTTAATGAATCAACATCAAAGATGCGTTGCTCAACTGGTAATTGGTATTGTCTATTGAGTAGATTCTTATTCGCTATTAATTCATTATAGTTATTAATTAGGCCTAGATCGCCGCTCTCCCTGATTAAGCGCCCAAATTCTATTTCAGAATTAAGGAGAATCCCCTTCCTAAGTAATAGAGCATTATAAAATTCTGAGCAAATCTCAGGCTGCAGCATGTAATAACACACTAGGGGAAAAAGCCAGTCAAAGAATCTTTCCATATAAAAGACCACATTAGCTCTCTCTGTGGAAGTATAATTTGGGAAATTAGAATTAATCATTTTCCTGTAGTTTGTGGATGCTTCAATAATAGCATTGCGTAGTTTCATTGTATCATTTGCATAAAAATACAACTCTGACAAATCCTCTAACGCACCTAAATATAAACCATGAGTTTCGTTAACTGTTTCCTTTATTAATGAGAATCTATCTTCACCTATTTTTATTGCTCGATCAAAATCACCTGCTTTTCCATAAATATAAGGAAGTATCCTTAGTTTCTCAATGTAACGAAGATTCTTTTCACCTACCATGTCCTTTGTTTGGTCTAAAGCCTTATTTATACATGCAACAGCCTCTGATATCTCTTCTAGATCCAGTAGGCATCTACCTTGATTATAAAGTGATTCTATTGTGTACAAGTCATTTTCGCCATAAAGAACCTTTCTTATTTCATATGCCTTACAAATATATTTTAAACTTGTCTTATAATCATTCTCATTTCTCGCATAATACGTCCCTAAATTATTATATAGAGAACTTAATAAATCTCCATTTTCATCAATGCTGTTTTCTGTGAGCTCTACCAATTGTAACAATAGTTTTTTGGCTTCATCTTTATAGCCCAATTCTATATAAGAAGTTGCCAGGTTATTTGCAGCTACCATTGTTTGATAATCATTAATACCTATTTTATCTTTCAATAAATCATAACAAGATTTGTTAATACGCAGTGCTTCTTTAGGTTTATTTGCTTTAGAATAACAATGGGCAAGGTTTAATAACCTATTTGCATAAGCACTGAGGTCTTTTATAGAATCACTTAAACTTACTGCTTGTTTCGATAATTCTATAGCCTCTTCTATACGCCCCAGTTCACTATATGATTTTGAAAGATTGCTTAATGCCATTCCATAATTAATACTATTCTTGTCTTCTGCTATATCCAAAGCTTTTTCTAAATATATACTTGCAGTAATGAAATCATCTTGATTGAAATAATGATCTGATAACATAATAAGAATGTTCGAGTAATCATCATTGTCTAATTTTTCATTTTGATTTTTTTCATAGTAAGATACCATTTTTTTGCATAATTCATATTCAAGGCTATCTTCTCCTATTTTATTCAAAGCAAAGATTATATCGTAATGTGATTTTGTATAATACTCTGGTATATCTATTTGTGATTCAATAGTTCTCAAAGCTTTATTACAATATATTAATGCTTTCTTAGAGTCATTATCAATGGCCATCAGCCTGGCTATAGTACTTGCATACTGAGTATAGAAATTATAATACCATCCAATTACTTCTTTATTATCCTCCATATACTTTATTAATCTCTCTCCATGTCTTATTAACTCTTTAAGATTCCCGAAACCAACATATGATTTGAACAAATTATTAAGAGACCAATAATAATCAATATGATCCACACCTGGGCTCTTTTCCCTAATCCTTATTGCTTTCAATTCGAGATCGATTGCTTTCTCAAATTCTTCCAATTCATTGCATATTCCTGCACATAGACTAATGGTATTAGCATACCAGAAATTTTCCCCTAGATTTGTTTTCTCTATTATAGAAGCTTCTATGTATTTTTCTAAAGCCTCCTTCTTATGTCCATTATCGTATAGATTTGATGCAACATCCAAGATAGAATCAGACAATACCGTTTGTCTCATATCAATGGGGGGTAGGTTATAATACTGACTATATCTTCTTGCTATAGTATCATTACCCAAATAATGTAAGCAACTTGCTATCCATTGTTTTCCATGCCCAAAGTAGTTGCTTTTTTCACCTTTGGCGACATACATGAGTGAATCGCTTAGATAAAAGGATTTTATTGCTTCCTCGTATTCTTTCTTTTTGTAAAGATTCACCCCTTTTTCAAATTCATCATATGAAGAAGTGAAAGCATTTTGTTGATTTCCTTTCTGAATGACAGGAACTAGGCTTGTCTCCAGACCTTTCTTGTTCCTATTTAGAATATGTTCAATAGATAATTCATATCCTATAATACATTTTATCTTCGTAACATCTATGCCTAAATTGGATATTAGAGAATCATTATCAATAATAAAATAGGATGTTTTATAAGAACTGCATATTTGTCGAATCTGTTCTGGAGCATTATCTACTGGAATAAAATTGGGGCAATCTTTACTCTTATCAATTACTACGATGTAATCAGTATATCCATCCCTATATTTATTTAGGCACAGATAATCGATTACAACCTCATATTCTTTCAAGTTACTTCTTAACAAATCGGTTGTTATACTGTTATTCGCAAATTTCTTGAATGTAGGCGACTTCTGTGATATTTCACTTGTAATTTCAATTGATTTGTTATATAGAGAATCTTTTACCTCAGAATCTGTGCTTTTAAAATAATTACTATTTGTTAAACTGAGCGCATCTAACTTCTTCTCAGATTCACTACCCAATTCTTTTTTAATCTGAGATTTAATTTCACTTATCTCGGCTTGTCTTGATCTCAATAGTAGTAGACTGTTATAGATCGCATCAATAGACTGTGGGTCATTATTGTATTTCTGAAGAATACTAGGTAATGCTGCAAGTATTTTAGTTTCAAATGTAGATTTTATCTTGCCCCATTGTTTTCCTTCGTCATGATTAAAATTGCATAATACATTATAAAAATGTAAGTACTTATACATATCGTCAAGTCTATAGTCGTCCAAGAAAACTCCCTTAAAGTTTACCCATAAGGCCATCGCGTTTAAATAATTATATACAAAAAGCGGGTTACGCTTGCCAAATAATTTTAACGATAGCTCTGACGATTCTTTAAATAATGAATATGCATCTTCAAATCCTTTATCATAGAATCCTTTAGCGGTGGCGGTAAGAATAGATAGGTATTCTTGGCTAAATTCGCCATGTGTTCTTTTGTAAATATCTAGCACTTTAAGACTACATTCATGATATTTGTCATAATCGCCTAAATGGGTAATTATGGTTGCATGGAAGAGTAACGTGTTTGCATAATAATCATCATCTTCTCCCAATAGTTTCTTATAGGTCATTAGTATTTCATTCGATACTTCAAGAGCTTCTTTATACATCTGCATTGTATAATATGAATTCCTTAATACCTCCATATCATCAAAGTAATGCTTATAGCTCAAAGAATACTGATCTCCATAAATAATCTGGATCTCTTTTACGTTATTCACGCAGTCCTCATATTTCTTGAGAAAATAATTCGAATGAATTAAATAGAAAAGGTTTTTTACCATTTCATCTCCTGAGATATTTGAACTTTTACGAATGAGATATGCCTCTTTTGCATATATATTTGCTTTTTCTACATTTGATAAATTCCAATTATACACAACGAGGCTGTCTAAAGTTGGTAATCTGTCTTCTATAGCTATATCTTTCCTCTCTTTCATAAGAGTCAAACATTCCTCTGCATTAGCAATTGCCTCATTATATTGCTTCATGTCGGAGTAAACATTTGACATATATTCCAGTGTATAAAGATATGAGGGATAGTCCAAACTTTTTATTTTCTCTCCAATTTCTTTTGCAAGCTGTGCATACTCTAAGGCTTTGTCTAATTGATTTATACCTCGATAGGCATAAGAAATATCCAAGGTAATATTAAGATATTCAATACTCTCCTTACCCTTATATTGCTCAATATTGTTTTTTGCCTTGTTGAGATAGTTAAATCTATCGTTAGAAGTTGGAGCATTTAAGAAAGCTAAATCTGTTAGTGTAAGAGCATAATAGTCTTCTGACCATAGCTTATGATTTTCATAAAAAACCTCCGCCTTCTTTGCGTATTCTCTCGCTTTATCTATTTCTCCATTGTCACGTAAGAAATGAGCATAAGAATAATAAAGGTGCCCCATGAGAGGATCTTCACTAACAAATCCGCCCTCTGCTACATCTTTAATTATATTGCAAGCTTCTTGTATCTTATTGGTATTATAATGCCTCCATGCATGTCCTAATAGATATCTGGTGTAAATTGGAGACTGCAAGCCTAGAGAGTCCTTCAATATAGCCAAACCTTCTTCAGCAAGTGATTTGTATTCATCTTCCTCATTAAGGGGAATGTATTTCGATAGTTTTACAACAGAGATAGCATAAGGAACAGTTTTATTACCATATAGACTATTAATAGCTACATTTCTACTTGCATACTCTCGCGCTTTTCTGAGGTCACCTTTCCCCCCATAATATGCTGAAAGGCTATCATTGTACATTACGCTATCTATCAATTCAGATACATCTTTTGAACTTTGAGAAAATGACGATAAGCTGTTACCTATAAATATTATTAGGAATAAATAGTATTTTGTTTTATTCATATTGAGTAAAATTTATAGTTCTACATTTCTTTGCAAAAATAAAAAGAAATTGTGAAGATTGCAAGTTATCAATGAAAAAAGTGCGTTTCACAAGGCTTGTTATTTGAAAATGCTTGAGTTTCATGGGCGTTTTTAATATTTTTGCGTCAAAATCGAAAAAAATTTGTTTTTAGTGGTTACCTTTTGACTTTTTAGGGTATAAAGAGACAAAGAACAACAAATTAGTAGTAACAATTAAAAAATTAGAATTATGAAAAAGTTTATGATGACACTGATGACAGTCATGATCGCCATCGCAGCAAACGCACAGCGTTACAACGTAGGTAGTTCAAGATCTAACACGGACTACTTTGGTACAACTACCACAACCCACAGCAACCGCTATGGTCAGACAACGGGAGCCTCTACTTCGTCAACGGACTATTTCGGAACAACTACCACCACGCACAGAGATCGTTATGGTAATACCATCGGAACCTCTACCAGTTCGACTGACTATTTTGGAAATACCACCACTACCCATCGTGACAGATATGGCAATACGACTGGATCAAGTAGATCAAATACGGACTACTTTGGTACAACCAGGACTGACTACTACGATTCTTATGGAAATTCCACTGGTTCATCTAGAAGTAATACTGACTACTTTGGAACGACAAGAACTACTCATGAGGATTCTTACGGCAACACTTGGGGATCATCGTCGTCATCTACCGATTACTTTGGCACCACAAACACTGAGCACTATAGCAATAACTCCAGTGACGACATCTGGTCGTGGTAAATGTAATACTCAATGGATAATCAGGCGTCTGGAAGGATGCTTGATTATTTGCGCTTTAGAGGTTTCTTGCAGAATAAGCCCCTATTTGGCGACAACACAAATGGTTTTGACATCCATTGGGCTTGTAGTGATGCAAGCCCAATAAGGTTTTATATTAGGTGTGGCAGGGGGTATTTCTTAGAAAGAATCGGCCATCAGATCTTTGCGACCAATGAGACTGAAGATGGTAATGTTGTTGTCGTCATTGACTATCCGAAGAGAGCGAAGAATCTCATTCAACGTAGAACCACTGGTAGTCACATCGTCAATCACCAATACATTCTGTTTACGGATAGTTGCATAAAGCTCTCTGTCAGATTCTGATGCAAACTTCAGAAATTGAATCATGTAAGGACGGAAACGGCTCTTCTTGACATCTTTGGCTATTGTGAAATAGTCCTTTTGGTGTATGAGCTCAAGCATGTTGTTGATAGACTGCCTGACTTCTTCCTTCTGAGCCTCAGTATAACGAGGCCGGCCATTCTCTAACACATCATTCAAATATGACTGTTCAAAACCATCCATGTCGAACGATATGTTTGATGGAAGTGCTTTTACCAACTCCATCTTTCTCAGGGTAGGCTGTGCAAACCTGTAAATATAGCGCAACATATATTGGTTGACTTTACTCGACGATTCTGGCATAACGACCAAATCATAATCATACAGGTTGATATGCTTGTCGAGATTGTCAATGGCTTTCTTGATGAAGTTAGTCAAATCAGGTGTATCCTGCAATGCCTCTGTGAATTTCACATATTTAATAAAAGCAGTACGTACAGAACTTTCCACCAGATCAGAGAATTCATAACCATAGTAGAAGCACTTACCAAAGGCCTCTACCTGATAGCCATCGCCAGTCAGACTGACAATGTCCTCAGCACCATCGTGCTCGAAATCGAACACGAATTTCTTCTCTGTATCGTCGAATGTTACACCCATATTAATTGCTCTTTGGCTGCAAATATACTGCATTTTTTTGAAAGTGCAGTACTTTTGGAGGAAAAATTCTATTTATTTTCAGAATTTTACAACAACACAAATGCTTTTGAAATACATTGGGCTTGCAGTGATTGCAAGCCCAATGTATGTTATAGATGTCGATTCACTAATTATCCACCGAAGTTATCGTACATGATCGACTCGGGATCGACGCCGAGGGAGTCGAGCATAGAGACAACGGCTGCTGACATCGGGCCAGGACCACACATGTAGTACTCGACATCCTCGGGAGCCTCGTGGTCCTTCAGATAGGTGTTGAGCATCACCTGATGGACAAAGCCCGGGGTGTACTTCACGCCTGCTGCATCGGCTGCAGGATCTGGACGGTCGAGAGCCAGGTGGAAATGGAAGTTGGGATACTCCTTCTCCAAGCCCAGGAAGTCGTCGAGATAGAACACCTCGTTGAGGGCGCGTGCACCATAGAAGTAGTGCATCTCGCGATCTGTCGTGTGCAGCGTCTTCGTCATGTGCATAATCTGTGCGCGCAATGGAGCCATACCGGCACCACCACCAACCCAGATCATCTCGCGCTTCGAATCGAAATGTGGATGGAAGTCGCCGAAAGGACCGCTCATGATCACCTTGTCGCCTGGTTTCAGCGAGAAGATATAAGACGAAGCGATACCTGGGTTGACATCCATGAAGCCACTGCGATCGGGCTTGAACGGAGGCGTAGCAATACGAACGGTCAGCATGAAGACATCGCCCTCAGCAGGATAGTTGGCCATTGAGTAGGCACGGATGGTATCCTCGGGGTTCTTACACTTCAGCGGGAACAGACCGAACTTCTCCCAAGAGGGCAGATACTCGTCGCCAATGAGAGACTTGTCGATGTCCTTATCGTAGTCGATACAGTCGAACTTAGGAATCTTGATCTGAGCGTAAGAGCCAGGCAGGAAGTCCATGTGCTCGCCCTTAGGCAACTGTACCTTGAACTCCTTGATGAACGTAGCCACGTTCTTATTAGAGATAACGGTACACTCGTACTCCTTAACGCCAAGGATAGACTCGTCGACATGGATCTTCAGGTCGCCCTTGACCTTGCACTGACAACCTAAGCGCCAATGGTCCTTGATCTGCTTACGGGTGAAGTGAGGCTTCTCAGAGTCGAGGATCTCGCCCCCACCCTCAAGAACCTGAACCTTACACTGTCCGCAAGAGGCCTTACCACCACAGGCAGAAGGCAGGAAGATGCCGTTCTGATTGAGCGTCGCCATCAGGTTGTTACCCTGGGCTACAGAGATAGTACGGTCGCCGTTGATCACGATATTCACATTGCCCGAGGGCGAGAGATACTTCTTCGCTACGAGCAGGACGATCACCAGGAGGATGATCACCAGGAGGAATACTCCTATACTATATGCTATAAACTGTGCCATTTTCTACATGAAACATTTAACATTAAACATTAAATATTCAAACCACTGAAGCACATCATCGCCATAGCCATCAGGCCGACAGTGATAAACACGATGCCGAGGCCCTGCAGAGGCTTGGGAACGTCGGAGTACTGCATCTTCTCGCGGATGGCACCCATGGCCACAATGGCCAGTGTCCAACCAAGACCGGAGCCGAAGCCATAGACAACGGCATCGACAATCGAGGTGATGGCCTGCGAGTTTGAGGGATCCATGAGGATGCGCTGCTGCATGAAGAGCGAAGCACCCATGATGGCGCAGTTCACGGCAATCAGCGGCAGGAAGATACCCAGGGCTGCGTAGAGCGAGGGCGAGTACTTCTCGACCGTCATCTCCACCAGCTGCACCATACCTGCGATGACAGCGATAAAGAGGATAAACGACAGGTAACTCAGGTCGACGCCCTCAGCGAGACAGTCGGGACCCAGCACCTTGGTCTGTAACAGATAGTTCACAGGAACGGTCACTGTCAACACGAAGGTCACAGCGAGACCGAGTCCCATAGAGGTCTTCACGGTCTTCGACACAGCCAGATATGAGCACATGCCGAGGAAGAAAGCGAAGATCATATTGTCGACGAAAATCGACCGGAATAATAAACTGATTATATGTTCCATATCTTACTTCTCCTTATAAAAATATGCACGATGTACCCAAATCACACAACCAACGAGAATCAACGCCATGGCTGGCATCGTCATCATACCGTTGTTTACATAGCCGAAGTCGTAGCAAGCATCAGGGATAATCTGGAAGCCCAGCAGAGAACCACGTCCGAGGAGCTCACGGACAGCACCCACAATGACAAGGATCATCGCATAGCCAAGACCGTTGCCCACACCATCGAGGAACGAGGGCCAGGGCTTGTTCTGCATGGCGAAGGCCTCGAGACGTCCCATCAGGATACAGTTGGTGATAATCAGACCTACATACACAGAGAGCTGAACGCTGACGTCGTAGGCGAAAGCCTTCAGGATCTGAGAAACGATCGTCACAAGCGCAGCAACCACCACCAGCTGTACCACAATACGAATACGGTTAGGAATGGTGTTGCGGATAATAGAGATAATCACATTGGCAAAGGCCGTGATTACCGTTACGGCGAGTCCCATCACAATGGCAGGCTTCAGCTGCGATGTGACGGCCAGTGCCGAGCAGATACCCAATACCTGTCCGAGGATCGGGTGGTCGAGGTTCAACGGATTCGTAAAGACCTCTTTATTTTGTTTACTGAATAATGCCATAGTTTACTCCTCCTCTGCTTTCGTTGGTTTAACATTCTTCAGACCTTCCTTCAGCATGGCATCAACACCATTTGAAGTCAGCGTAGCACCTGTCACCACGTCAACCTGTGTGGCAGGATCCTCCACCTTCTTCACAATTGAGAGAACGACATTGCCTGCCTCGTCCCAGATCTGCTTGCCGATGAACTTCTCCTGCCAAGCCTGAGAGTCCTTGATCTCGGCACCAAGTCCGGCTGTCTCACTCTCGTGATTGAAGTAGGCACCAAACACCTTACAATCCTTATCGATAGCCACATAGCCGCTGATGCCGCCCCAAAGACCCATACCCTTCAGGCTGGCAACACGGATGTTCTGACCATCAATCTGGCACTCATAAATCTTCTGTCCGTCGATATCCTTCTCTTCCTTCACCACCTCTGCGTATTTGGCCTCAGCCTCAGCGCCATCCAAACCGCGGATGTTGAGCGAGTAGAGAATCTGCTTCTTCACGTCGAGGGCCACGTTAGCGTCCTGCATGGGCTTCAGTGCCTGATAGACGAATGCCAGCAGGAAGGCCACGATGACCACGAGTATCGCGCTATATATTATAATGTACGCGTTGCTGTTAGTATTCAGTTTCATTTGGTACCTCCTCTCTTCAAACGTTTCGAAATGTTACGAGCCACCACGAAGTGGTCGATCGTAGGCGCAAACATATTACCAAAGAAGATGGCGAGCATCATACCCTCAGGATAGCCGGCATTCATCACACGGATGATGATGGCCATCGCACCAATGAGGAAGCCGTAGATGAACTGGCCAGTGGTCGTGCGACAAGAAGTCACAGGATCAGTTGCCATGAACACAGCACCGAAGGCAAAGCCACCGAGTACGAAGTGATGCCACCAGATCATCGACTGACCCGTCTGCTCGAAGATACATGCCATGATAGCACCACCCACGAAGACGCTCAACATCGTGCGCCAAGAAGCAATGCCGCTCCACAGGAGGATGACAGCACCAATGGCAATGGCGTAGAGCGATGTCTCACCGATAGAACCTGGGATAAAGCCGCAGATCATGTCACAGATAGATGCATCGGGGGTAATACCCTGACCAATCTGTCCAAGCGGTGTAGCAGCCGTAAAGCCGTCAGGCAGGTTGTTACCAAGTCCGAAGATAGAGTCCTGAGCCACCCAGACCTGATCGCCCGTCATCTTTGAAGGATAGGCGAAGAAAAGGAACATACGGGCTGCAATAGCAGGATTGAAGATGTTCATACCCGTACCACCGAAGATCTCCTTACAGAAGATGACGGAGAAGGCACAGGCCAGAGCCAGCATCCACAGCGGACAACCAATAGGAATGATCAGCGGGATGATGATACCAGAAACGAGGTAACCCTCCTGGATCTCCTCACCCTTCCACTGTGCCCAGGCAAACTCGATACCCAGACCTACGATATAGCTCACCAGAATCTTAGGCAGTACAGCGAGGAAACCATAGAAGAATATCTCCAGGAACGATGCTGTTGCCAGTGTGCCTGCAGCGAGATAATTCTGATATCCGATGTTGTACATACCAAACAGCATGGCAGGCATCAGGGCGATGACAACCATACTCATAATACGCTTCGAGTCGATGGCGTCGTGAATATTGACACCCGACTTGGAAGTATCATTAGGCACAAGCGCAAATGTCTCAAAACCATCGAAGACACTGCGGAAAGCATGCAGCTTGCCACCGTCTTCGAAGCTTGGCCTCATCTTGTCAAATAGATTTCTTATAGCACTCATAAATGTAATTTACAATTTGACGATTTACAATTTACGATTTATGCGTTTTCTTTACGTAAAATGTTCAGTCCTTCACGCACGATGCGCTGCAACTCCAACTTCGATGAATCCACGAACTCAGCGAGAGCGAAATCCTCAGGAGCAACCTCGTAGATACCCAGCGCCTCCTGACGGTCGATATCGCCAGAGATGATGGCCTTGATGAGGTACTCACCGTAGATATCCATGGGCAGCACCTTGTCGTACTCACCACTCATGATCATGTGGCGCTCACCACCCTTGATACGGGCATCGAGGGCATAGTCCTTCTTGCCACAGAGCCAAGAGAAGTAGCTGCGATTGACAGAGAACTGCTTGAAACGAGGCAGGATCCATCCCAGCATCTCGTCGGCATCGTTACCCTCAGGAATGACAGTAATCTCAGAGCTGTGAGCACCGAGGAAACTATCCTTTGAAACAGGCTTGCCTGTCAGCACGTTACCATTGATGATACGAACGTTCTTTCCTGCGTCATAGCTGTTGCTCAGAAGCGTCGAGAGCTCCTCGCCTACGAGCATATCGACGTAAGCAGGATTCTTGATCTCACTGCCACAGAGGGCTACAGTACGCTTCAGGTCAACCTTACCCGTGTTGAACAGACGTCCGATGAAGAGTACCACAGTAGGATCTCCGATGGTCCATACCACCTCACCCTTGTTGACTGGGTCGATGTTGTTCACCTGAACACCAACGTTTCCTGCCGGACACTTACCATCGAAGACGGTCACCTCTGCATCCTTCATACCTTCCAGCTTAGAGCCTACACCTACACCGAGATAGGTCTTGGCAATCTTAGAAAGGGCCGTGAGACCTGTCTGGAAGTCGGCCTCCTGACCTGCCACCTCGTACTCGAAGTCAGCAGCCAAGGGCTTGTCTCTGAGGGCAGAAACGAAAATTGCCTTAGGCTGAACACTGGGATTCGTGGACACAGCATAAGGCAACTGGTTGATGTAACCAAAGATACCCGCTTCCAACAATGCGTTAATCACTTGCTCGCCCGAGAGCTGGCTGACATCCTTCTTGCCGAAGTCCGTAAACTCCTGCTGGGCATCAGCATCAACCTTGATGCAGAGCACTTTCCTACGTTCACCACGTACCACCTCACGGACTGTTCCGCTCACTGGCGAGGCAAACTTCACGTCGGGATACTGTTTGTTGACAAACAGCGCATCCCCGGCCTTGACCTTGTCACCCTCCTTGACGACGACCTTCGGAGTGACCCCTTCGAAATCATCCGGCACAAGTGCAAACTTGCCATTGGATTTCAACTGGATCTTCTTCTCCTCAGCCTTGCCCTGAAGATGAATGTCCAAGCCTTTGCGTAACTTAATTACATTTGCCATTTATATAAATGTTTGATAGAATAGTTGCACACAGCGATGGCAAAATTAATAAAATTTTGGTAGACAAAGCAAAAAAATAAGAAAAAAATGTAGAAATCACGATAAAATGTCGTATTTTTGCCTCGTGAAGCTATTCAAACGTTTCGTCAGTTGGACTATTTGGAGCATCATTCTGATGAATCTGATGCTCATGGGTGTCTCTCATATTCCCGCAGCGCAACGCTTCATCGGCAGCAAAGTGGCCGATGCAGTGGGGCAACAACTCGGTACAGAGGTATCCATCGGACGTGTTGACATGGGATTCCTCAACCGTATCATCATCGACGACCTCAGAATCCTTGACCAGCGTCAGAAGCCAATGGCCCATGTGTCGCGCCTCTCGGCCAAGGTCGATATCGGCACACTCATCGATGGCCGTATCTCCATCTCCTCAGCCCAACTCTTCGGTGCCCGTCTGACACTCTATCGTCAGAAAGCCAATACGCCTCATAATTTCCAGTTTGTGCTCGACTCCCTGGCTCCGAAGGATACCACCAGTCATACCCCACTCGACCTGCGTATCAATTCATTGATCATACGACGTACCAGTGTGGCCTATGATGTCTATGACCAACCTAAGACACCAGGCAAATTCAATCCTGACCATCTGTTGATCGCCGGACTCAGTGCCAACATCAGCCTGCGCACACTGACAGACGACTCGATCAACGTCAACGTCAAGCGTTTTGGATGTGTCGAACAGTCGGGACTATTCGTCAACCGCGTCAACTTCAGACTCGAAGCTGGCCGACAAGAGGCTTTGCTGTCCAGACTACTCGTACAGATGCCAAGTACCCAACTGAAGATCGACACCCTTCACGCCACCTACAAGATGGATGAGAAAGGACTGGTTCCTGGGTCTTTACACTATTCAGGAGACATCAAAGAGACACGCATAACTCCTTCTGACCTAAGATGTTTTGTACCTACGCTCAAGAATTTTCAAAGAGCGATTAACATCGAATCAGCATTCAACGGAACAGACCAGCAAGTCACCATCAACCAGCTGCGCATAGCCACTCAGGAACGTGATATCGACCTTGCTGTCAGCGGATGGGTAGAGCGTTTCTCTCAGCCTGCCTGGCACCTGCAGATGAACCATGTGAACCTGTCTGAGAACAGTCTCGACTTCCTCTCGAAAGCCATCCCGCAGATACCGCAGGAACTGACACGAATCGGTAACATCCAACTCACAGGAACATTCGACCGTTCCCTTCAGGGAAATACCTCCCTCAAGGCTGTTGCCCGTTCTGGGGCTGGTGCTGTCGATACCCAGCTAGACATCACTCCTGACAAGATCTTCCAGGGCAAGCTCAGCACTGAAGGCATCAGTCTCCGTCAGATTCTTGCCAACGAGCATTTCGGACAACTGGCGACCAATATCAAACTCAGTGGACAGCTACGTGAACAAAACAAGCACGACGTCACTGTCGATGGCACCATCAGCCAGTTCGACTACAATGGCTATACCTATCAGGACATCACTGTCAACGGCAGCTATCGACGGGGAGACATATCCGGATACTTTGGCATCGACGATCCCCATCTGGCTGCCCAACTGCAAGGAGAACTGACAGAGGGTGTCTTTGAGGACTCCAGTCAGAAGGCCAAGAAAGTACGTCTCGTAGGAGAAGTCGTCCACTTCGCTCCTGCTGCCCTCCATCTGACGGATCAGTTCGGCAATGCCGTCCTTTCTGGTGCCATTGATGCCGATTTCACAGCCCGAACACTCAACGATGCCCAAGGCAGCCTGCATGTGACCAATCTGATCGTAGGTGAGACAGACGAGTTGCCTGCCTACCACCTCGACAACCTCATGCTGACGTCGGGCTACGATGAAGGTATTCATTTCCTGACCCTCAAGAGTGATTTCGCCGATGCCGAACTCAAGGGACGTTTCGATTACGGCTCACTCAAACAGAGCTTTACCAACCTCATCGCCTCGAAGCTTCCCACCCTACCAGGTCTGCCACCTGTCCGTAAGACGGAGAACAACTTCAACCTCCGACTGCTTGTCAGTAAGACAGACTGGCTGCGACGTTTCCTCGGGGTCGATGTCCAGCTCAAACACCCCCTCTCGCTCCAGGCACAGGTCAACGACCTCTCGCATATCATCAACCTGGATGGCGATTTACCCTCATTTGCCTATAACGGCTCCTGGTATTCGGATGGTGCCATCCACATCACCTCTCCTGCCGATGCCATCAAGTGTGACCTGCAGCTGACCAAACTCTTGGATAACGGTCACCATCTGAAACTCAACCTGCAGGCAGATGCCAGTGACAATAACCTCACCACTGCCCTCAAATGGGATAACCATCACCCCGAAGAGCGTATGAACGGTGAACTCAACACCATCATCCGTCTCTACCAGAACCTCGTCAACAAACCTGAGGCCCACGTGCGCATCATGCCTTCACACGTACTGCTGAATAACAGCAAGTGGAGCGTAGAGCCCTCCGACATCCTCTATAGTGAGAACCACCTCCTCGTAGACCGCTTTGCCGTCCATCATGGCGACCAGCATATCATCATCGACGGTATCGCTTCAAAACGTGCTGAAGACTCTATTACCGTCGATCTTAACGACGTCGAGGTAGACTATATCCTCGACCTTGTCAACTTCCACAGTGTCGAGTTCTCAGGCAAGGCCACTGGTCGTGCCTACGCCTCCTCACTCTTCGACAAGTTTGCTGCCTCTGCCGATCTCGACGTCAGCGACTTCAAGTTCGAACGGGGACGGATGGGTGTGCTTCATGCCCACGCCAAGTGGAATCAGGAACTGGAACAGATCGATATTCAGGCTGTAGCCGATGACGGACCAGACGCCTATACCGATGTCAATGGCTATGTATCGCCTGTTCACAACACCATCGACCTCGCCATCGACGCGCATGGGACCTACATCGACTTCATGCACAACTTCACCAACTCCTTCCTCAGTCATGTCACTGGACATGCAGAAGGGAACACGCGTCTCTCGGGTACCCTCGACAATATCAACCTGACGGGGCAAGTCGTCGTTGACGGGGAGGCTACAGTCACTTCACTGAACACGACCTACCAGCTGAGACGCGATACCGTCGTGATGATTCCTGACGAGATCGAGCTCCACCGACTGCCTATCTACGACCGTAATGACCACATGGCCTATCTATCGGGAGGCATCCACCACCAGCACCTGACCAATCTCACCTTCGACCTCTCCGTAGAGGCTGAAGACCTGTTGGCCTTCGATTTCCCTGACTTTGGTGAGTCATCCTTCTATGGAACGGTCTATGCCACAGGCACTGTCGATATCCATGGACGACCCAATGAGGTGACCATCAACTGTGACGTCACTCCTGAGAGCAACTCGGTCTTCGTCTATAATGCTGCTAACCCTGACGCCATCTCGCATCAGGAGTTCATCGAATGGGAGGAGGAGGAAAACAAGTCTACAGGAAACAAATCAACTGTAAACACCCGTATGACAGATACCGACATCTATATCAACTTCCTGATCAACACGACGCCCCAGGCCACCATCCGTCTGCTGATGGATGCTAATACGAAGGACTTTATCACCCTGAACGGTGAGGGCGCTATCAGAGCCACCTTCCACAACAAGGGACCCTTCAACATGTTCGGCACCTACACCGTCGATCATGGTACCTACGGCATTACCATCCAGAACATCATCAAGAAGAACTTCACCTTCAACCGAGGCGGAACGATCGTCTTTGGAGGCGATCCCTATAACGCTGCACTCAATCTCCAGGCCGTCTATACCGTCAATGGGGTCAGCCTCTCTGACCTCAACATCGGCAACTCGTTCACCAACAATACCATCCGTGTGAACTGTCTGATGAATATCGGAGGACAGCCCAATGCCCCACAAGTGGACTTCGACCTCGAGATGCCGACTGTCAATGCCGACGAGCAGCAGATGGTGCGCTCTATCATCAATGGTCAGCAGGAGATGAACCAGCAGGTGGTCTATCTGCTGGGTATCGGACGTTTCTACAACCAGGGAGCCAACAACAGCGCCACAGGCCAGCAGACCGATCAGACATCGCTCGCCATGCAGAGCTTCCTCTCAGGCACGCTCTCCACACAGATCAACACCCTGCTCAACCAGATTATCAAGAACGACAACTGGAACTTCGGCGCCAATATCTCGACAGGTAACGAGGGCTGGCACAATGCAGAGTATGAAGGCATCATCAACGGTCGAATGCTCAACAACCGACTGCTCTTCAACGGACAGTTCGGCTACCGTGACAATGCCACACGCGCCACACCCTCATTCATTGGTGACTTCGATGTGCAGTACCTGTTGTATCCCAGTGGCAACCTGGCACTGAAGGTCTACAACCAGACCAACGACCGCTACTTCACGAAGTCGAGTCTGAACACTCAGGGTATCGGTATCATCATGAAAAAGGACTTTAACGGTCTGCGCGACCTGTTTACTTCGACCCGACGTAAAGGAAGAACATCCCAAGCAAAACCAGCGCCAGATCAAAAGCCTTAGCCTTGAGGTTCTTCTCGTGGAAGAACATCGCTCCGAACATAAAGCTCACGATCACACTGCCCCTGCGCACCATCGACACGATACTGATCATCGCATCGGGCAGACTCAACGAATAGAAATACATGAAGTCGGCTGTCGAGAGGAAGATGCTCACACCAAGGATCGACCAAGACCAGTGGAACGGTGTCGTCTGCTCATGCTTAGGCCACCACAGCAGCCAGAGCATCACACCCATCATCACACACTGATAGATGTTATACCACGACTGCACCATCATACGGTCCAAGCCTACACCACCACTCTCTACAGGTGCCATCAGATACTTGTCGTAGAGGCCACTCACGGCTCCCAGCATCGCAGCACCCACAATCATATAGATCCAGTGGTCGTGCTTGAAGTCGATACCCTCTTTCTTACCACTGCGACTCAACAACAGGAACGAAGCCACAGCCAGCAGCACACCTATCCACTGCCAGACGTTCAGTCGCTCACCAAAGAACAGCAAGGCTCCTACCAGCACCATCACGGGTCTTGTGGCATTGATAGGACCCACGATCGTCAGTGGCAGATGCTTCATACCAAAGTAGCCCAGGATCCAGCTTGAGAGCACAATCACTGCCTTCAGCACGATATACTTATGCATCTCCCAACCGCCACTGGCTGTATGGAAGATACTGCCATCGAGCATCGTCGTCGTACCGCTCAACACAATAAACGGCAGGAAGATCAAGGAAGAGAACAAGGTATTCAGGAACAGCACAGGAATCACTGCGTTCCCCTTCAGTGCTTGTTTCTTGAATGAATCATAGCAGCCTAACATCGCTGCCGACATAAAAGCCAATATTAACCACATAGGATTTCTTTTAGTCGCTACGCTTTGTAAAAGCGCTAAAGCGAGTCCGATTTACGATTTACGATTTTTCACTCACCACTATTCACTAATACGTTATGTTTTCGAGGAACAACGCATTTGCGGGCATGGACTCACCCGCTTCTGTTCTGCGCTTGCCCTCAATGACTTTCCTGAAGTCATCGAGCGACAGGCGACCCCTGCCTACATCGATGAGCGTACCAACCACTGCCCTCACCATATTCCTCAGGAAACGATTCGCCGTGATCTCAAAATACCAGCTCGAGTCGGATGTCTGAATCCACGCTGCTTTCGTCACCTTACAAAGCGTCGTCTTGACATCTGAGTGAGCCTTACAGAAAGCCCCGAAGTCCTCATAGGTCGTCAGGATACGTCCTGCCTCGTTCATTTTCTCAAAGTCCAACTCGTAGTGCAACTCACAGGAATAGGCCCTGCGAAACGGATCCTTCCTGGTATGAATATAATAATGATAGGTACGTGAGGTCGCTGAGAACCGGGCATGCATCTCGTCACTGACAGGTTCAACCTTCTCAACAGCGATATCCTTGGGCAGGATCCGATTCAGCTTATATGCCAAATCTTTCATGTCGAATGTTTCATGTCCCCCCAGGTCAAAGTGAGCCACCATCACCCTGGCATGTACCCCAGCATCAGTCCTGCCGGCCCCAGTCACACTGATCTCCTGGCGCAACAATGTAGACAAAGTCCGTTGCAGTTCTTCCTGCACAGAGTTCCCGTTAGGCTGTATCTGCCAACCATGATACGCCGTTCCGTCATAACTGAACCAAACGAAATACCTCATGCCCTTGATCAGTCGGCTACAATCTTGATACGTCCCTGAGGCTGGGCATAGGCTGCTCCTGTATTCCCACCAAGCACCTTCGTCAGATAGTCAGACAACGCCTCGTAATAGCGGATGGAACTTTCGAACAATACCGGACAGCTCTTGAAACAACTGAAGAAGCCGCCACCCTCATGATTGTAGTCCGTCAGGGCTACGCTATAGGTGCGCTGCATATCGATGGGCGCATAGCTGCCATCCTCCTGCAGGATCTCGATATCACTCACGGTGTGACGCTTGCTGTGAACAGTGAACCTGATGCCTGAACACTGTGGGAAATTACCATCGAGCACAGGTACGAGAGCGGTACAACGTGTCAGCATCTCTTTCAACTGTGTGGCAGTCACAGAGATACGTCGCAGGGTATTATCGTAGGGCAGCATGCCGATGATATCCCCATAGGTGATGTCACCTGCATGGATGTCGTTACGGATACCACCACCATTCTCAAAACCGATATCAGCCTTCAGGGCATAACGGTAGGCATCAGCCACCAGGTCGCCTGCATTCGTCTCCTCGCCCCTGACAATCCACTGGTCGTTCTCGTCGCTCACAACAAGGGTGTAGTCACTATGGGCTACCACCTTCGAGGTAACCGCCTTCACCATCTGGTGGATACTGTCTGTAAGAGCCGTGATCTTCGCATTCTCGTAGGGGATGTCTTTCGATTTGATCAGTTGGGTAGTCATACGACCATCAGGGGTGATCAGCAGTTTGCCGACATGGGCGAACTGTGTACCTGTCTGTGTAACCGTGATCTGCTGGCCATCGAGATTCTGGGCAAGAGCCTTCTCGATGATCTCGTGCGAATGTCCGTCGAGCACCACGTCGATGCCTCTTGTGTTGTTCACCATGAAGTGAGAACTGAATCCCATCGACTGGGCTGTCTCACCCACATGTGAGATCACCACCACGTAGTCGGCTCCTTCCTTACGGGCATCGTCCACAGCCTGCTGAATCAGCTGGTAGAACGTCTTCGGCTTCAGGTCGTAGAGCAGGATGCCGTTGGTATCGTAGAACGAATAGCCCTCGAGTATCATCGTCTCAGGCGTGCAGGCTCCCACGAAGGCCACCTTCTTATCGCCATACTGATGGATGACATAAGGCGCAAACATCGGAGTAGGCTCGCCTGCCTCATAGAGGTTGGCACAGACTACAGGTGCGTTGACTTGTTCGAGCAGCTGCACCATACGGGGCACACCGTAGTCGAACTCGTGGTTACCCAACGTGATGGCGTGATAATCCATGTGGCGCATGATGTCAACAATATACTGTCCCTTCGAGATGGCGCCAGTGGTGTTACCCTGCAGGAAGTCACCCACGCAGACAGCACCAACGTAAGCCGTGTCTGCACTGATGATGGCATCACGCAGTCCGGCCATCTTCGTATATCCGTCGATGCCACAATGCGCATCGTTCTCATAAAGGATTACAATACTCTTCTGAGCCATCACCACCTGGCAGCTCATCATCATAGACAACAGTACATAATGGAATCTTTTCATTTTACTTGATGGTTTTATAGGTTTATTTTGGAAAAGTCTGAACGTATTTCATCTCACGCAGGATACGGGCCTGTCGCTTCAGCATATAGGCTGAGGGATGCTTGCTGGAGAACTTGCGAGGATTGGGCAGGGTGGCAGCGATAAGGGCACACTGCGCCTTGGAGAGATGGAGCGCATCCGTCGAGAAATGTGCTTCAGCCACAGCATCGACACCATAGATACCCTCCCCCATCTCGATGGAGTTCAGATAGACCTCCATGATGCGCTCCTTGGGCCACAGGAATTCGATCAGGGTGGTGAAATAGACCTCAAAGCCCTTACGTACCCATGAGCGACCAGGCCAGAGGAACACGTTCTTAGCCGTCTGTTGGGAGATGGTTGAGGCGCCGAGCCGACGCTTCTCAGGATGCTCGAGGTTACGCTTGGCAGCATGTTCGATGGCCTCGTAATCGAAGCCATGATGCTTGAGAAACTTGGCATCCTCACTGGCCATCA
>JAEEGK010002202.1_pt1 | contig 48723 bp, 50 predicted proteins | sample 8958771 | NCBI WGS metagenome assembly JAEEGK01 (sample SAMN16246547, study PRJNA631951) | gut metagenome | biome: gut microbiome; feature: rumen; material: SC-attached | host: Bos | place: Iran: Karaj | collected 2018-10 | reverse complement strand
TGGTGATAATCAATTATCCATTTTCTTTTTTCCCAAACCACGGTCCTTCATGGCCAACAAGCCGCTTGATCCGTTTGTTAAGCCTAAACGGGAAATATTTCAACCCTTTCCATCCATATTGGCATGGGTCGAAATACAAGGCCTGAAATCGCCAATCTGCCTTTGACTGTATTCTTGTTGACGAGGGATGCTTCAATGGCATAATTGGGATCGACTTCCGATTTGAGCCAACGCTTCTTGAAGAAAAAGTATGCGTCGCTTCCGCACCAAAGCCAATATTTGTCGAAAGATTCACATTAGGCATAATGCCTTTCCCATGGTGCAACCATATCGACATCCAGAACTGCTGGTCCCAACTGCTATTGTGGAAGGCATCTTTCTGCACTTCCGCCAAACGGTCACACCAATACTCACGCATCCGCAAGCCACAACCATATTCTTTCAAGCATCGATTCAATTGGCTACGTGAAACATCCCTATGGTACAAATCGAAATCTTTCCACGCCCTTGCCCAAGTGGCCCATGCACAAAAAGTTCTGTTCATCATGGAAAAATAATATGATCCGTCTCCAAAGGTCTTCGTGTCCAAATGCATACTGCCTATGGCTCTAACATCCACATCATCCTTATACTTTAAAAGCAATTCCTCACAATAGGGGAAAAAATCTGGATGTGGAACAGCATCATCCTCAAGAACGATTCCATATTCATTTTCAGAAAAAAACCAATTCAAGGCGGTCATAGGCCCCGGCCCACATCCCAGGTTTTTTTCGGGAAACAATGTATGCAAATGGGCTCGAGTTCCCGCCGTCAACTCTTCAATGACACATCGAACTTCATCACATTTTTTCGAATCCGAGCTCACATTGGCACGTGGACTGTCTTGAAAGACATACAACACATCCGGATTTTGTTGCATTATAGCCTCCAACACCTTCCTTGTATGATTCGGACGATTAAATGTAATAAACAATACGGGCGTTTTCATGTCTTTGAACTATCATCAAACAATCCAGTCTTTCAAGACTGGTATTTGCTTAATTACAAGTGTTATAAAATAACTCAATCCAAAAATCACCATAAAAGCGACTGGTACCAAAACAAATGGGTTAGGGAAAAAATGATACAACCGGCTGAAAGTCTCAATGACCACAAAAGAATGTGCCATATAAATGCCAAATGTGGCCCTCGAAAAATGTTCCAAGACCTTACCAGTTTTCACAGAAAGGCTAAGCGGATGCCTGACGGCGAACAGAAATATCGCAAAGGTAACGAGAATCGGGGCGGGATCAGCATACCCGAAACTTACTTTTTCGTTAGTCAGCAAAGGCAAGGCAACCGTCAACAACACAGCAACCAATCCAAGCAAATAAACCAGCCTCGCCTGTTTCTTGCCTAATGTCAACTTGCCTATGTAATACCCCCACAAACAATACCCCACAAACTCTACAAACACATAGTCTGTGATCACAATAGGGACATCAACGTACTTCCCGACATAATAATAACAGCGTATAAACACCCAAATCCAGCATGAATAGGAAAGCAGTTTTTCATTGGCCGCGATGCGTCTCAAGACTGGCATCGAAATGTACAACCCAATACACATCCCCACATACCAAAAATTGGTTTCCACACCACCAAATGGGTAAAACTGCGAGTGAACCGTCAAAGCGTTAAACAATGTCCAAAACACAAGCGCTATTACCAAACGCAAAGTGTTCCTCCCATACAATTTCTTTAGTGGTAACTCCTTTTCGGGATTCAAAAAGAAAAAGCCCGTAAGCATGGCGAAAAGAGGCACCGACCACAAGGCTACCGACTTCACAATTCGGCACACCGACCATGCCAGTGTTCCTTTTTCCACGACATCAATGGTAAAACACATCGCACCAGCATGGGCGAGGATGACGCCCATACAAGCAATGATGCGCAAAGCATCCATTGTTGGGTTACGAAGTGACGGCCCAAGTCCCGATCCAGAATATGACAGCCCTTTCACCATTGCTTAAACGACCCATTTCTTGAGAATGGGAATCTGCTTGATGACGAGAACAATAAGATAACTCAACACAAAAACAACACCAAATACTATAGGCACCAACAAAAACATATTGGGAATAAACCGATATATCCTGGAAAACGTCTCAAAAATCACAAATGTATGTGCCATGTAGATTCCTAGTGTCAACCCTGAAACATGTGTAACCACTTTCTCGAATTTTGGGGACAATTGAATCGGATGCTTGATCACAAAAAGAAAAATTGCAATGGAAGTAAATGCCGGGCCAGGAGAATCCAAGGCAAACACCACTTTTCCTTTTGTCACCCAAGGCAATATCAGTGTTATTATCGACGAAAGCACGCCGATCAAATAGACAACATTCATCTGTCTTCGGTTCAATTCTACTCTACTAAGATAATAGCCCCACAAGCAAAAACCGATATACCCATAGAAAACATGATCTGTAATCACAATAGGCACATCAACGAAATGCCCAATGAACGTATATAAATTCATGAAAAGCCATATCCAGCACGAATAGGCCAATACTTTTTCATTTGCTGCAATAATTCTCAACACTGGCATCGACATGTACAATCCGATGCACATCCCTATATACCAAAAATTGGTGTGTTGGCCTCCAAAAGGATAGAATTTTGTATAACGACAATCAAGCAAAATGGCATAAAACCAGCTCCAAAAGATTAGGCAAAGAACCAGTCGGAGAATATATTTCTTGTAAAGCTTTTTTAGAGGAAGCTCCTTCTCAGGTTTCAAAAAAAAGAATCCAGTAATCATGACAAATATAGGAACACTCCATTTGAAAAGGCTATCGAGTGCCATACAATAATACCATTCATCTGTTCCTTCATCTACAATATCAATTGAAATTCCAGAGGAGCCCGCATGGACGATAATGACCGCCAAACAAGCAAGGATGCGCAATACATCCATTGAACAGTTTCGCTTCACTACATTTTCTTTTCCTAAACCCAAATCGGGATTATTCATAATTAATTGGTTTTTATTTGATTAAAGGCAACAATTCCCTATGAATGACCTTGGGATCATTATAATTCATCTGGCCATCCATAAAAACCGGGATCAAATTAAAGCCTTCTAGCACATCATTCGTCTTCTTCGTACGCCTTCCCCATGTGTAAGCATGGAAGGGTATATAACTATTATATTGGCTTAACGCCATCACATTCTTTTGTATTTGATCAACAAATTGGTCCAATCCTAGTTTTGCGGCATTCACATGCTCATAGCCATGCGAAGCCAATGTCACCCAATCTCCTGGCATTCCCTTCAGCATGCTTTCAGTCAGATACAAGCCCTCCGCCACTTCCTCTTCCGTAACCTCTGCATTTTCCATCCGAGCATGTCTCAAAATATGTGGACTACACGACTGTCCATCCAAATACCTGGCATTCAAGAATAACGTTATTGGAATATGGTTTTCTTCAAGCCAAGGTAATAGATCATTAATACAACGATAGCCATCGTCAGCGGTCAAAACTGCATAATTTTGACCTCGAAAATGGTCATTTTGAAGTTTCTTATGAGCCTCTTGCAGGGAAATGAAGATGTATTTCTTCTTTAAATTCAAAAGTGACGTCTTAAACGACTCTGTTTGGATCCAATCTCCTTTACAAGTGGTCAGCGTATGTAACTCATCGCTGACCTGATGGATGCAAAAAACACGTATGGGTTTAAAACGCAGCCGTATGATTCTTTTGTCGATTTTTCTCCACAGACTCATTTTTTGCAAATATTGTCTTTGATTCTCTTTTTATGGGCTGCCACGTACCATCTTTTCCATAGCATCCAAAGCCCAGCAGCCAATCCGTTCAAACTATTCTTAAATAAAAACAAAACAACACCGCGCAAACGAGATGGCATCGGGAAATCCTCAAAGGACGAATCGATAGTCTTGCCATATCCTTTCGAAGTACGAGCAATTTCCTTTCTCCACATCCTTCGCTGTTCTGCATTCGAATGAAGGACATCATAATCGAATGGAAGGAACGTCGAGCATGGATTCAATATGGAAGAAAGCAGCCACTCATTTTCCAATCCGTTATCCTTGATATATTCCAAAACCTTATCAGAAAAAATAAACGATGGATTCCTGTAGGAAGAAATATGCAATATCTTTGCTTCTCTGGTAAAAACATTTTGTGTGTACACAATACAATTATAGCGAACATCCATTGGTTGGATGACATGCTCCATTTCCACATTAGACAACGCAAGCGTCGGTTGGTCTACAAACAGTTTTTTCTCTGTAAACGACAGCCAATTCGAATGCCATAAATCATATAATCTGTTGGCTTGTTCATTATCCTCAACCAACATCACGCCACTATTAAAATGATAGACTTCATTGCTCAAGTCATAGCCGACCAGCTTCGCTCTCTTATTAATTGGGGCAAACATACTTCTGCTGTATTCCTTTACAGGAATCAAGGCATCCGGGACTGCACCAATTTCCATATTCATCCCGTCAACTGCATCCAACGGACCCGCTACAATCGTATCACAATCAATAAACAAATACCTGCCTTTGACCAAATGCCGCACCGATGTTTTTATCCATCTTGAACGATACATGGGAGGAAGCGTTGCGTCCTCAAAAGGAACGACAATCTTTTCCGATACATAATCCAAAATCAGCGCACGTTTCCCGACAAACAGCTGATCGGTATTGTCATCAACAATCAAAACAATATAAGCATCAGGATTCCAATGTCGGGCTGAGAAAACTGAAATCAGTGCCTGCTCAATATAGTGCTTCTCAGGAGCACAAGTCAAAACATATACAAGTTTCGTAACCATAGTTGTATTGTTCCTTCATGATTATTTGGCGTCATCCGTCCGAATCCACTCACCCAATCTATAATCCCATTCTACAGGCTTAAAGCTACCGAGTCCCCCTTCCGGGTAAAAAGTGACCTCGCCAAAATAAACTTTTCCGTCGACCTGATAAAAATCCACACGCACAAACGGATTATCCACAAAAGCGGCAATCTTCTCTGCCAACATTAACATTGTATCATAACATTGAGGACGGACAGCACGTTCCTTCATGTTGCGATGTCTGTTACGAGTAAACGGCATCAATTGCCAATCCATATCATAGGCATCGAGCCTCAATCGAGATTGACGACCCGCACACACAAAAACGCATTTGCATTTCCCTCCAAAAACCATAAACTTATAATCCGTAAGACTTGCATTGTTTCCTTCATCCAAATACTCCTCTGCAATAATCCTCCTCCTAATGCCTTTATATGCCCACTGCCTGCCATCATAATGATAGTAGTCGGTTTTCAGGGCTTCAGTAAGTTTCTCTCTCGCAGCAGAATAATCGAAGGTCGTCTTATCCTTGCACAAAACCACACTCGCGGAATCGTGCGTACATTTTAGCACAAAACGGTTGGGCAATTTGGCAAAATCTATATCGTCAAACTTTTCCCAAACGCCCAAAGTAGGAATAATATACTCTTGCCCGATCAAATCTCCAACGATATGTTTCGCTTCATATTTGTCGACAAGATCGTGATACACTTCCTTTCTGTCGTGAAGTTTCAGCCACTGTATTTTCTCGTTGAAGGTTTTAGGATGCTCCAAATCGCACTTGTAGCCCAATTTTTTCTTGAAAATATGTCTGATGGACCAACGATCTGGAACCAGATAATTCCAAAACCAATCCGTTATTGCAAACTTCGTCTTGCGAAATATTCGTTTAGGATGAACAAAACTCATGACCATTATTTCCGTAAAACACCAAGATACTTTCGTATAGCAACCATAGGCATATAACGCCAAAATAGTTTCTTTCCCAATACGCCCCATAGATAAGACGATGCATCCACATAACCTGCCTCTTCAAGCGCAAACCATCTATCATCCAACAAGGAATAGTCCATATCAAAAGGTTCTAAAGGCACTTGGGTTTTATTTGTGTTTAACGAATCCGCCACCAATCTATTGAATTGTTCGGGTGTTATCATGGCTCGCTTCAACCGTTCACCTTGACTCTTACGATATGCCTCGTCAGTAATAAGACGATGGGCTTCTTCCATGAATCGCTCTTCATCCTGATACGAAATGGAGAATTTGTCGTTATAACAAATGGCCTGTTCGGTTTCGTCATCGGGAGTACCTGGATAGTAATACTGTAAGATAGGCTTGGCATTCACCGCGGCAAATTGCGACATCAAGGACCCACTTGCAGGGCAAGTTCCCATATAGATATCACAATGCCTGAACACCTCGTTGATGTCCTTTCTATAATTGATATAGATAAACCGGCCTTCAAACCCATTGTCTTTGATAAACCTATCGATATCGTGGTTGACATCGTTGCTGATTTTGGTGGCAAACAAGAAAACCACATTAGGATAACCGTCCAGCAGTCTTTTCACCAACCTCCAATATGCACGCCTCTCATCCAAGACCTTATACAAGTCACCTCCTGAAAAAACAACCACCTTGTCCGATGTGCATTGTTCAGGAAAGCCTTGAAAAGGGAGGCCTTCGTCAATGGGATAAAATGGCACAAGTAATTGCTGTTCAGGTTTGATGCCTCTGCGTTGCTGGGAAACGGAAACTCCGAACTGTCGGAATTCGATAGAATAATCAATGGCCTTTTTACCGAGCCAAAAAGTTTGGTCAGCCAAATTGATGACATAGCGCTTTATCGCCGATGGAAGCACATACAGGGCTGGCAGGACCACAGCATCGGCCACCATGTGCAACAAAATCTGTTCCGGACAAAAACCAAGCACTGCATCGTAGAAAAAACTGTTCCTTTTTGCATCCTTTCCTGGGGGAACCACTACAACTTGTACGGAAGGGTACGCACCCACTTCATCAAGGATGTCGGAAAACTTTGTCTTTTTCTTCGCCAAGTCATCTGCCGTGGTGATATACATCACCTCTTTCCCTGCCGACGCCAAAGCTTCAATATACTGCAATGCAAGCACGAAAGATTTGCAGAACGCATCATAAAACACAACCCTATTTTTGACAGGCTTATATTCTACTGAAGGCGCTTTGAGAAGCTTACGCCCAATGCTTGCCGTCAAATCCTCCAACTCGTCATCAGCATAAATCCAATTGAACTGTTGGGCGAGGGTCACGCATTCCTTTACATATCGCAAAGAAATCTCATACGCTCCTCTGGAATACGCCTCCTGAGCCAAATGCTTGATTCCCTTGTATCCTTGTTTGATATCTCTGATTGACAGTTTTAGCATGGATCTTCAACTTTTCATCAATGTCTCGAATTCTTTCTTGATTCCATGATGCACACATACTTGATGTGGAAAATTGCCCCAATTTCCTTCAATGACGACCCATCCCTCGGGCGTGAGGGCGAAATCGAAACCGACATATTGATGGTATTTTGGCAAAGACTCGTGTAGTTCAGCAGACACCTTTAACAATTCATCCCATCGAGGCACTTGCCATCCTTTATATTTGAGGCCTGAGTTGGGGTGCCGTTCAACCACATTGGTGAAGACATCGTAACCGTCAGTGACAAGGATACCCGTATCCGCATCAGGAACCGCCATCAGTCCACCGTCATTATGGCAGTTGTCTACCAAATTACCGTTCTTCCCGGTTCTGAACAACGGCAACAACACTTTGCAACCATGAGAAGTCCGTATGGAAGGGACACGGATGGTGTTCACCGAAGACTCATGCCATGCTGCCATAGCAGGGTCTTGGATAATCAATTCTTCAAACAACCACTTGCCATCGTCAAGCTGTTTGTAATGCTCAAGAAGCTCCGCATAGCCGCCTTTAACAGTCGACATATCAACGATATGCACCCCAATTCCGTTAGCCCTGAACCTTGGTTTGGCAATAAAGCGATTGTGTTTCCCGCAAAACTTTTCTATTTCTTCAACATCTGCTTTGGCATCAACCCTGCATACATCACGTTTGAAGAAGGGTTTCGCCATTTTGTAAAACGACCACTTGTCAGTCAGTTCCGCCATGATTTTCCATCCTGGCTTGCCGTAGTTTTTCAATCCACTTTGGTTGCAGTATTCATCCTTCTGGCCGTATGACAAGAGTGTCTTAATGTAGCTTTCCGACTCATGCCGGCAATCATAGAGGAAGTATTCTTCAGGAATCAAACCATAGAGCAGGTAACATCTCACCATGTCACGTTTTGTCTTTTCAACAAGCTTTGGATTCTTCAGCTCTTCTTCGGTCAGAACAAGTTTCAGGCTGGATTCAACATCATCGATGAATGGAACTTCATTCCTATCATTTTTGTGCATGGAGCGCTTCATAAACCTGTCGATCCTAAAACCCAACCCAAGTTTCGGAAACGTCTTCAACAGACAATCTATGGCTTTTCTTGTTTTAATATTCATTGTTTGAAACAGATTATCGATACCATTCTTATTGTCACACACCTCAAATTCATTTCAGCAATTTGGGAGCATACTCATGGGTCACCATTGTAGGATAATAAACACCCACGTAATGATCAAAAAAATCAGAACGTCCATTCAACACCTCAAAGCGGTGGGCGTTACGATCCATAAAGTAACATGTATTTCTGTTGACATACATATTGTTGACCCTATAGTTTCCAGCGCAGAACAAGCCTCCAGGAATATGGAATACAGCCCTGTAGTACCCCTTGGACAAACGTTCCATTTGAGTCTCAACATTGAAAAGACAGACATTCTGAGAATTGTAAACATGGGGATTCACTGCCAAAGTCAAGCCTTCTTCATGGTTGTAAAACTCGTATACCAAATCAAATGGCATTGCCGAATTCAGGTTGCTACCCTTATACTCAACAGCCGACTTCAAAATGGTGATGCTGCCATGACGTGGTCCTGTTTGCAATGTCCATTCTTTGTTTTCCTCACCGCGCAAGGTCTCCGCTTCAAGGTATTGGTCAACAATCTCATTCACTTCACCTATCGACTTCACACTACCATTTTCCAGGAGCACACAATTATGGCACAACTGTCTGATACTTGCCATATTATGACTAACGAACAACACAGTCCTGCCTTCGCCTTGCGACACGTCCTGCATCTTGCCGATGGCTTTCTTTTGGAACTCGGCATCACCCACTGCCAGCACTTCGTCAACCACCAGGATTTCAGGGTCAAGGTGAGCCGCCACGGCAAAGCCAAGGCGGACTTTCATACCACTACTATAACGCTTCACAGGTGTGTCGATATAACGTTCACATCCAGAGAAATCGATGATTTCATCCAACTTGTTGTTGATTTCAGTTTTGGTCATGCCCAAGATAGCACCATTCATAAAGATATTCTCCTTCCCAGTCAATTCCGGATGGAAACCTGTTCCCACTTCGAGCAAGGAACCGATGCGGCCTCTTGCCCTGATGGTTCCCAACGTAGGTCCGGTAACACGCGACAAAAGCTTTAGCAAAGTGCTCTTGCCTGCGCCATTTTTCCCGATAATGCCCACCACATCACCTCGTTCAACCTTGAAGTCGATATCATTCAAAGCCCAAACATATTCGCTATCTGCCTTTTTGGAGCGGTCATTTACCGAACCCACCTTGAGGTAGGGGTCTTCTTTACGAAGAATATTGACAGCCCACCACCTATTCAAGTCGTGGCTCAAAGTCCCAGTCGATACCAAACCCAAGCGATACTGCTTGCTTACATGATCAAACTCTATTGCTGTTGACATATTCTTATGTTTTTATTGTTCTGAATTAGAGATATTTTTTCACTGTCATGGTTCACTGCTTCAATCTTTTCCTTTCCAATACTTGATCAAGCGGATCCATTTCTTGAAAAACGAAACGAAATAGTATCCCCTTGAATGCCAGTTGCGTCCTTTACGGTAAACCCGTTGATTGACATCAAAGCATTCAAACCCTGTGCCTACAAACTCAAAATGCGCTTCGTTTGAAGTCGGGGTACTATCATACAAATGCTGCATTTTTCCATCATTGATGGGCATGTTACCCGATCCATCAAGGCCAATGTTTCTCACCAATGATTCAACGGGGATGATTTGATACAAATCAGACAAAATCATATAAACTGCCATGTGGTAATCTATTGCACGAGAATGACTAACGTCGGCATTGGACAGTTCAATTAAGGCATTCATAAAACTCGGTCCGCTTTTTCTATACACTTTTATCAGATTCCTTATTGAAAGTTGTTCCCTATACCATTTATAATCCAACCTAGGAATCTGCTTCTGCTTTTTTGTCCAATAGCCCATTCCCCATGGCGTAACGCTTACATTTGTCCTGAAAAAAGTATTGCCATCAGATTCGATAGGAAAATACCATCGAAAAGCACATAAACTCAACACGCTGTCATCGTTTTCAAACTTTTCCAATCCTTTATTCATGTATTCAAGGAAATTGGGGGAAAACACATTGTCGTCTTCCGTGGTTATGTATCTGTCGTGTGTTTTTCTTATCCACCAGGATAACCTTCGTGCGTTTCCTTTGTCACCAGGATTCCAAGTGCCATAGTTTTCCTTCCTTTGTATCACATGCAGCTTCTTGAATCCCATGTTGCCGCAATTCTCCAAGAATTCCTTGTTTTTCTGCCAACCTTCCACATATTTTTCGGAAGGAGGGTAATCCAAGGCAACATATACTTCGGTTTGGTCTGCCCAAGTGCAACGCGACAACGACTCCAAGCATTTTTTTAAATGCTCATGCCGGTTCAAAGTTGGTATTAAAACAGGTGCAAATATCATTAATCTATCATTATAATTCTTTATCGCATCAATTCCGGCCTAAACAAATCCTCCATACGTTCCAACAGGAAATAAACGATGGCAAAATAGCAATTCACGTTGCTCTTGTGCCGTGCGAAGGTCACATGACCATAATCCTTATCTTTTTTGTAAGAACCAATAGTCTCTTGCAAATCAAAGTTTTCATTGATGTAATGCCTGATTACTTCTTGTTCACCGTCAGTACTGGCATCATCAACAAGGGTGCAAACAAAGGGGAAAAAATAAATTGATTTACAACTTTCCGCTATGAACCTAACTATGTCGATCATAAACGCTTTAAAGGTGCTGTCGAATACACCTTGTCGGGACTGTCGGTCATTCTCACTATTCGCTTTTGGATAGACGAAAAATCAAAAACATAGCCAAGCATCCTGATTTCAGGAACGAGCAATTCATCTATATCTCCAAAATAAATGATTGCCTTGTCTACCATTATGGGGTCGTATGCTGGATAGCGCCCGAGCAGGAGCCCTTTTATCTCGTTATAAGAGAAATGCATCGACAGGAAGGCGATGTCAACAAAATCCTTAGGACGCCTACCCGAATTAATAATGGCATGCATCTTCATAGCAGCGATATCTGCGATAGATGCCAGACGCATTCCGTCCTCGACGATGACATCCTCCAGCCACTGGAAAGGATGATAGATGACATCTATCTTCACACCGTTCACAAATCCGATGAGTGTATTTTCTTCAATGACCGATGGCACAAACTCGTATTTGTTGATTAAGAGAGACTGTATCGCCATCATATCCATAGGCTCAACACTGAACAAGTCTAAATCATCGCTCTCACGATGCCCTATCTGTAGAGATAGAGCCGTTCCTCCTACTAGTCTGGCAGAAGTAAATACGGGCTCAGCCTGCAAAGCCTTCAATAGCCCAAGTGTTGTCGTCTTGACTGTGCCTGTTTGTAGCATTTTGTATCTGTTACCTTAATATTCAACGCCCTACACATGAAATCCAACTCGCGTGGCGACAGGTCTACCACCTCATCACGGGCAATCTTGCGGAACCCTCGGATACCTCCGTAAAGGTCAAAAGCCCCATACCAGTCTGAGAGTCGTCCCATCTTGATGACACGTTCCACCACCACCCTGCGGTATTTCTGCCAGTCGAATCTCTCCAAACGGTATTCCCACAGCAGCCCACGGTTCACCTGATGTTTCCCTTTCTCTTCCGAATAGGTCTGAAAAATCTTCATTTTATTGAAATGCTCTGTTATCTCTCGATTTAAAACCTCATTTATTGCAAACCATTACGGCGCATTCACCTTAACCACCTTCGCCGGCACACCCACCACTGTGGCGTAATCCGGCACATCCTTGGTAACCACGGCACCTGCGCCAACTCTGGCATGTTTGCCAATGTAATGGCAAGACGACAATATCATTGCCCTTGAACCGATATAGGCATTCTCGCAAATGTGTATCTTGGTCGGGATATTCACATCCTTCCCTTTATCGTATGCTTCCATATCACGATAATGGGTTTCGATAATCACCCCGTTGGCTAACTTTGCATGATCATCAATTACTACTTCTCCTGAATAGTCAATGAAAACATGTTTGGAAAAAAGGACATGATCACCCGTTTTTATGCTCCCTTCCAAAAAATGCTCCCTATTTAAGTCCACATCATACTGCACACGGCAATCTTCTCCCATGTTGTAACGTTGTTTATAAGCAAGTCTCCGCTTTTCTCTCAACCTCTTTGATTTCTCCCATCTTTTTGTGGTATAACGAACCTGAAATTTTCTATCTCTGACGTACTCTTTATACCAATTCCACCGCTTCGACCACCTTTCATATTTTCCCTTCAATGCCCGTAAAAAATCTTTGGCTTTCTCTTCCCTTTGAATGGATGACATTGAATACAATTTCTCCTTCAAATAAATCTTACATGGCATGGCATAACGAAAACTATACCATACCATATTCATCCAAATGAATAAAGACAGCTTTTTTGTATGCTTTAACACTTCGTACCAGCCAAGAAAAACCGACATACAAAAACGAGTACACCTTTTATTAAGCAGTTTTCGCTTAATATATCTATTCTTCTCTTTTTCAGTAATAAGTCGTGCTGGCTTCATCTTAGATAATTTGGTTAAACTGCCCTCACTATTTTATTCAATCCTCCTTTTCAACTTCCAATCCTGACTTCTCTATTAATTTCTCTGTTTTCAGCAGACGCTTTTCTTCTTTACGCATGTGTTTCCATTCTTCTTTTGTGTGAGTGCCAAACCCCGTTTCATAAACACGTTTCAAACCTTTGGGAATTTTCGCCACTATCTTTGCAGGATTACCCGCAACTATACAATTTGATGGCACCTTTTCCTTCACCACCGAACCTGCTGAAACCATCACATTTTCGCCAATTTCGCCCACTCCTGGCAGAATGATGGATCTTGAACCTATCGAAGTGTTTTTCCCTATCTTCAGAGGCGTTGCAAAAGCATAATTCGAAAAAGGCAAATAATCATTATCACTATTGATGTTGAAGGAATCATGGGCATGCGTCAGAATTTTTACACCATCCATAAGCGAAACGCTGTCACTGAGTTCTAAGCCTCCCGTATAATCAATATCGACATTTCTGCCTAACAAACAGTTTTCTCCAACTTTTAATTGTCCAATAGTATAATGCTCTGTCATTAGTATTAAACCATATTGCATGATGACACTTCGTGGAATTTGATATCTTTCACGATAAGCCTCAGCCCGCTTATGGGTTAAACGTGGAGACTTTTCATATCTCATGGAAGTATACTTACTCAGAAAAGCTCTTTCTGCATATTTATACTGGACATATTCATCCCTCTTGGCGAAAAGTTCACCTTGTTGCTTTGCCATCGCTACTTTCTCTTCAGAAGACTTGTTCCACAAATCAGCTTCACGATAAAAATTGCTCCAACAGTTATACAAACGATAAAATTTCAACATATCCTTGTATACCGACAAGTGATTCACTCCATTCTGTTTTGCCACAACCTTTGAGTCTTTCCATGCAAATTTCAACACTTGGAACTTTCTTCTCAACTTTAAAGAACGAATAAAAAAACTCCTCATTTTGACAAAATAATAATTTTACTTATTTAAATGTTCCTTTAATAAATACGTCATACTATACATTACAACAACCGATTCAAGGGAATTGCTTTAACTGTTTTCGTTTTCATCACCATAGTTCCCCAGGTAAGTCCCAATCCGAAAGAGGAGCACATCAAAGTTAATGGACGAGAATTCAAAGCGTCCGAAATCGTTGTCGTCATCAACATCGGGATAGAAGCTCCGCCTAAGTTGCCAAACTCCTGTAAGTTGTATGGTGTCTTCTCTGGGTCGAGCTTTAACTTTTTGGCAATACGATCAACAATCAATTTGTTAGCCTGGTGAATCAAGAAATAGTCAATGTCCTTATCCTTATCTAAGCCTAAACGATCCATCATGTTCTTTACGCTGATAGGCGGTTTGGAGATGGCAAAGGAAAACACGTCCATGCCATTGATTAAGGCATCTTTGGGCGCACGGATAATGCCATTTCCGAAATCCTCATACTCAAAAGATTCTTTTGTGACAGGATGACGATAGCCACCGTGAGGGGTCATCAAAGCCTGATATCCAGAGCCTAAGGTGTTCATTTCAATAACAATATCCTCTGCAGTCGAGTCAAACTCAAGAGCCATGGCTGTACCGCTGTCGCCAAACAGGGGCATACGGCTTTTGTCCTTTGTGGAACCCATACGCATGGCCGTGTCACCCACCAACACCAAAGCGCGTTTGGCAGTGCCTGCCGAAAGCAAGTTGCCCGCCACTGTGATACCATAGATACAGCCACAGCAACCCATGGGCACGTCCAACACGAAAGTTGCATTGGGTAAGCCCATACGGTCCTGCAAAATGGCCGAGGTCGGGGGCGTCTTGTAATCGCCTGTCACCGAAACGAACAACAGAACATCGACTGTCTCTTTCTCCCAACCCAACGCAGCGAGCAGTCGCTCTCCAGCGTCCTGACAAAGGTCCGAAGCGCAAACATCCTCAGGAGCAATATAACGACTTAAAATACCAACGGTCTTGTCGAAGGTGTCCGCCTCTTCTTGATTGAAGATGGGCAAATCCGCCGACTTAACGGGGTGGTTCGGCACGGTGCCTGTCACACCACGTAACGACACATTCTTAATGTTCCAAAAAGCCATATCAGAATTCTATTTCGTATTTGCCCAAAATGGTCTTTCCCTTTTCATAGGAATTAAACTCGATGATGTCATCGGCATCCAACATGATGTCGAAAGCATCCTCAATTGCAGTGGTCAGACTTAGCTGGCGCACCGAGTCCCAACCTTCCACATGCTGGCTGTCGAAATCAGCATTCAATTGTTCCTCCTTTGCAGAGAAAACCTCCGCGAAGATTTGATTGTATTTTTCTAAGTTTGTCATAGACTTAAGTTTTATTTATTGTATAATCACCTTTCCAGCTTCATTTCTTAATATGGATTGCACGGTTTTCACCGCAATGTTCTTGTGGAAGAGATGGGTCTTCTCCTCCACGAAGGCAGCCACCTCATCAGCAACGGCTGCATTGGTAATGCTGATGTTCAGCATTTCATCGGTACCGCTACAATAGCAGTCGGTGTTAAACTCCGACTTGATCAAAAGCTCCACCTCATCAAGACCGATGCGCAGTCCGAAAATTTTCAGGAAACGCTTCAACCGGCCGATGATGAAATAGCAACCATCGGCATCGCGTCGGGCCAAGTCGCCCGTATGCATCACACCATGGTTCTCGTCGCCTTTCATCAAGTCTTCAGCACAAGTGGCATAGCCCAAGGTGACGTTTTCGCCACGATAGACCATCTCGCCTTCCGCCTCGCCCTCAAAGGTCTCATTCCCTTCCTTGTCGATGATGGAAAGCTGCCCGCCTGGCTCGGCAATGCCGATGCTACAGGTTTTCGTCGTGGCCAACTCAGCCGGCAGATAAGCCATACGGGCGGTGCACTCCGTTTGTCCGTAGGTGGCAATAAACCGTTTGCCTTTCTGTTCCGCATAATCGGCACAGGCCTTGAACAGCTCTTCGGTCATCTTGCCTCCACCTTGGGTGATGGTATGCAAGTCGGGCAAATCCATGCGGAAGAAACGTAGTTTCGACAACAACTCATAGCTATAAGGCACGCCTGTGAATGAGGTGACATGATGCTCGCGCATCATCTGCCAGAAACCTTTATCCAAGAGTGAACGTCCCGAAAGAATAAGGGTTGCCCCTGCCAACAAATGGCTGGCAATCACCGAAAGGCCCATGGTGTAGTGCATCGGCAAGGCGGCCATAGGACGTTCCTCCTCCGTTAGGCCAAACAAGCGCAGCACATTGAATGCGTTGGCTTCGATGTTACGGTAGGAATGCCGCACCAATTTGGGGCTACCCGTGCTTCCTGAGGTGGGGAGCAACAAGGCCAATTCCTCATGCAGCGCAGGGGACTGCAAACCCGTTTTCACCAAAGTATATCCCGCTTCAGAAAAACCTGTTGATTCATAACCCAAATCAGGCAACATTTCATCAGGAGCCCAAAGATAGGCAGGCGAATACTTGTCGCGCAAGGTCTCATAAAGCGTTTTTTCCGTTTTGGCACTGATCACCAAGGGCACAATGCCCGACGACAAGGCGCCAGCATAGCCCAACAATGAACCAATCTTGTTCTCAGCCAAAATGAAAATCAATGTCCTTTGAGGCAAAGCTTTTGCAAAACGCGGAACAAAACCACAAATTTCACCGTAGGTAACGCTTGCACCACTATCGTCAATAACGGCGGATTTGTCTTTCGGCTTTTTATCTAAGTCAAGGAACATTATCTCTAGATTATAGCGCCACCATCAATGCCAATGATTTGGCCAGTCATGTAGGAAGATTGGTCTGAAGCGAGGAATAGGCACAAATTGGCCACCTCGTTTGGTTCTGCCAAACGTCCAAAAGGCACATCGTTGATTTTCTGTGCGAATTTCTCTTCCAACACAGCTTTGAATCTTTCCGAACCGACCATTCCAGGTGCTATGGCATTGACCCTAATCTTATTCTCGGCCAATTCTTTTGCTGCCGACTTTGTGGCTGCAATCACAGCACCTTTAGTCGCAGCGTATGACAATTGCCCTTTCGATCCTTTTTGTCCCACCATACTAGCCATATTGATGATGGATCCGCTCTGTTGCCTTGACATAATTCTTGAAACCAACGACATCAGATGCACCAAAGCCACTACATTGACATCCAGCATCTTTCTGAACTTATCATAGTCAATCATCGGCATCATTTCGTACGAAATGAGACCCGCAATATTAGCCAATACATCGATTCGGCCATGTTCTTTTTTAGCAGTCATCACAGCATTCTTCACTGCAGCGAAATCACAGATATCAAGTAATACTGGAATGACTTTCCCGTTTTCGCATGATAGGGATTCAACCCATTCCAGACCTTTAATATCCCATGCATAAACAACTGCACCTTCTTCAGCAAACAATTGCGCTGTAGCTTTCCCGATACCAGCACCTGCGCCAGTGACGATAGCCACTTTGTTTTCAAGTAAATTATTCATTATCCTTCAAATAATAATTTCAAATTATTTAAGCATAAAACCGCCATCTATGGTCAAAGAAGTACCAGTCACCCATGAAGAGGCATCAGAAAGGAAATAGATAATGGCCCATGCAACGTCCTCCGGTCTACCATAACGTTTCAAAGGATATTCTTGCATATCTTTTTCACGTTCTTCATCTGAAAGACTCTCATGAATCAATTTAGTCTCCACCATGCCAGGATGAACCGCATTGACACGGATGTTTTTATCCGCTAATTCCACTGCAGCAGAACGCATCAAAGAGGTCAAAGCCGCTTTCGAACTCGCATACAAAGCCCGTCCTGGAGCATTATAAAATGCGGAAATCGAAGACGTGAATACAATTGAGCAATTTCTATTCAATTTCTTCTTTTTCAACAAAAGCCGAATCAAATGAATTCCTACAAAGGTATTGTTCTGAAAAACAAAATCAAAATCCTCTTGCTTGATAAAAGACAAAGGCTTAACTCTGTTCACACCAGCATTATTTACCAATCCGTCAAGAGAATCAAGCTGATCGACCAAGCTCACCAGACTTGTTTCGTCGGTCAAATCAGCAATTATCTGTTGATGCTTTTGAGAGAAAGAGAAGTCTAAACAAGAAAAAGTTTCTTGTAAACGTTGCTCATTCCGTCCGGTAATGATGACGTTTGCACCTAGTCGCGAACATTCAATCGCTGTCTCAGCCCCTATCCCAGATGAGGCCCCAGTGATCAAAACAGTTTTCCCTTCTAAAGAAAAAGGGTTATACATGGATTACAGTTTACTCTGAACAATATTGAAAAGATCGCCGATAGTGGCGGCAGCCTTCATATCGTTGCCCTGCAGGGTAACGTTGTACTCCTCGTCCACCATGGCAATGATGGAGAGCGCCATCAGTGAAGACCATTCATCCAACTTACGAAATTCGGTTTCGGGTTTAAACTCATTGATGTCCGTGTCATCAAACTGCTCAGCGAAGTGAGCGATAAATTCATTTAATTCCATTTTTTCTTTATTTTAAGTTAGTAATGTTATCCATTATATAAACAGTCATCCTTGATTTCGAATGTCTTTGCATTGCTTCACTCGATGCAAGATGGCCTTTAATTCATATTCTCCCTCAGATTTGTAGCGAAGATATTCTTCCCTAAGAATCGAACTCATTTTAACATCATAATAACGATTGTTTCGCATAATAGCTTGTCGCATAATGCCTTCTTTCGCCCATAAAAAGACAAAGCCCGCGCTATTGCTATTCCTATTCCCAATAATGGACGATCCATACAATCGATTAAAAATCAGTTTTTCAAACACATATTCCATGATGAACAAATAGGACTCAATCCAAGCGAATCCATCGTGGTAGTCTTTATCTCCAATCACAATCCCATGAAAGCATGCACTTTTGTTTTTGTCGTCAATACTTGACAAACTTATCCATCCCACTATCCTTTGCTCCTCATCATTAGTACAAACGGCCCAAAACTTGAAGTCCTTATGTTCTCCCATACAACCATGTACCCATTTTACAGCATCTTCATACGAAAACGACTGGCTCTGCTTGACAATCATGCTATTAATCTTTTCGTCATTCTTGCATGCATAGACGAAATCAACATCACGTTCCTCTAAGTCTCGAAAAGCCACCGTGTGAATCATAGTCTGTATTCCATCAGGTTTACTATCCGTTGCATTTCATCTGATCCATATCGTTGGTCAATGGGGAGAAACACCATATTCTGTGCCAAACTATATTCCCAATCATTAGAGTTACACCATTCCAATACATTCGGCCAATAAGTTGCCACAAAAACCTTGTTTTCAATCAGTCTTTGCTTTAACGAAGCATCATCGGTCAAATAGGGATAAACCATCGGACAGACAAACGAGTCCATGGAAGGCATGTCAAAAAGATTCGTTTCCTTCAAATGCTCATGCAAATACCCAAAATTCTTTCTTCTCTTGTGTCTTATCTCTTCAAATCCAATCGAGCAAAGCATTCTTCGCGTTAGCTTAGACATCCGTTTGATAGGTTGCCCGACCAGCTTTTTGCTATTGGCCCGAAAGTCGGCATATCCCACCGAAGGGTCAAGATCCAAACGTTTCAACAAATGGGAACAACGCTCATACGAGACATCCTGTTCAAATGTATTCTTGTCAATCTGTTTTACACAATAAGCCACTCCCCCATCAGGTACACCTACATATTTCCTTGGACTATAAATTGTGTTTACACCTTCTATCGGCTTTGCAAACCAAGCCTGCGCATTGTCTACAATAAGCTGCAATCCATAAAAGGTGGCCAATTTGCTGACATATTCATCCTTAACTCCAAAATAATTAGTGTAAATCAGATACTCTCCATCTTGGAGCGAAGGCAATTTGTCTAATTCCAGGTTCTGATTAATAGGATAAAAAGTATATGGAACACCTAGTTTCTGCATTGGTTCCAAAACCACGTCGCAGGTATAATACGGAACCCAAACATGGCTTACATTGCCCAACGCCAATAATACATACTCCAATGCATTCATGCCACTATTGAGCAACGCGCCATCATCATGAGGAAAACTACTTCTTTCAGGAAGTTCTAGTTCAAAATAGCCACCGATGGAATCCATTATCACAATAACAACGATTTGCTGTGTTTATAACCAAACATAATAAGCAAGCATTCTAAAAACAATTATTCCACAATTACCTTTACGTACTTTTCGAAATTGTAAGTCTTTTCCATCATCTCTTCGTAAGATGAAAACTTCGAAATCATTGTGCCCATGGCACCATTTGACCCCGAGAAGGCAATTACTTCATCACCTGGCATAAACCCTGTTTCAAACGCTACGTAATTGTTTTTTTTGTATTCTTCGTCTATATCTATCCTGACAAACTTTCCAGCTTTATTGCTATGTACCATATACGTAGACCAAAAACCATTCACCTCTTTTTGCTGCAAATCCGTGCAATCCATGCCTAACGCTGCTTTAATCGTATATTCAATCATGTCCACACCCGTTGCATATTTTGTAACTTCCGGAATACCATTTCCACCATTTCGTGGAGCCACTTCCATCAAATAGATACTGTCATTTGCATCAATTCTGACTTCGATGTTATATGCTACGGTTTTCATGTCGAGGAGATACAGCAATCTGTTGATCTCATCAACAATTCTCTGTTGCATTATTTTTGATTTTGTATATGGATACGTCTCAGAAACGGGTGCTAACGGATTATTGGAATTCACATCAAAATGGTCATCACTAAACGCCCAAAAAGCCAACTTCCCATTTACAGAAAAAGCATCGCCAGCCAAAGGAGCTCCAATAGATTCCACACACTCTTCAACAATTATTCTTCCATCTCTAGAAAAATGCTTGGCCGCATTAAAAGCCTCCTCGAATTCTTCAATTTTCGTTAGTATGGAAACGCCTTTACTGCCAGAAGAATCGACAGGTTTAATAATCACTGGGAACTTTAGCTGTTGAACCTCATGAAACAATTCTTCGAAATCTTTAGAACTCACCACGTTAGGCGTGCAAAAGCCATGTTCTTTCAAAAATTTCCTGAATTTATATTTATTGCACAAGATATCAACCGACTGATAAGGAGACGTTGGCAACCCTAATGACTCAGCCACATAGGCTGCAGTAGGAGCCGCTGGATCAGAAGCATAACAAACAACTCCATCAATATGAAGTGTTTTCGCAATTTCCAATACGCCTTCCTTATCTGTAGTACTCACATTATAATACTCATCAGCAAATTGATGTCCTGGATTGTTTGGCAAATAATCACACGTAATCACATACAAGCCCATCTCTTTGGCTTTCTTGATAGATGGAACTTGAGCCAAAGACCCGCCTAACATCAAAACCCTTTTCTGTCTATCCATACTCATCACACAATTAATTCGAGTATCCTCGAAATATCTTCTTCGCTCAATCCATGGTGCATCGGCAAGCATATCACCTCATTAGCCACTCTAGTGGCCACTGGCAAGTTTTCAGGAGAGGCAGATGGCAAGCCACAATAAGTGCTGAAAGTGCTGATGAGCGGGTAAAAATACCGACGTCCATAAACACCTTGCTCCTTCATCTTGAAATACAATTCATCACGCGTCATCCCATATTCCTCCGCATCGATGAATATCGGGAAGTAACTATAATTGTGCCGCACACCGGGCATGTCATCGAAAAAACGAATGCCCTTCACGTCACGTAAGGCTTCTCGGTATCGTATGGCCACCTGATGCCTTTTCTCTATGGCTTCATCAACTTGCTTGAGATTCAACAACCCGTAAGCAGCCCTCACCTCATCCATCTTGCTATTGATGCCAGGGGCGACCACCTTGGTCTCACCCGCAAAGCCAAAATTCTTCAGATAATCGATGCGCTTCTTCATCTGTTCGTCGTGCATCACCAAAGCGCCTCCTTCCAAGGTATTGTATACCTTAGTCGCATGGAAACTGAGCGTAGCCAAATCGCCTTGATTCAGGACCGAATTCCCATTCACCTCCACGCCGAAAGCATGAGCGGCATCGTAAATCACCTTCAAGCCATACTTGTCGGCAATAGCATGAATGCGTTTCATGTCGCAAGGCTTTCCATAGCAATGCACTGGCATAATGGCCGTAGTACGCGGCGTAATGGCAGCCTCTATCATGTTCGGGTCTATGCCACAATTGGAAGGGTCGATATCCACAAACACTGGCTTGCAGCCATTCCACCAGATAGCATGGGTGGTGGCCACAAAACTATAGGGTGTAGTGATGACCTCTCCCGTGACACGCAAGGCTTGCAAAGCAGTCAGCAATGGAAGTGTGCCATTGGTGAACAGGCTAATATAGGGCACCTTCAAATACGCACACAGCGCTTCTTCCAATCTCTTGTGGAAACTGCCATTGTTGGTCACCCATTTGCTGTCCCAAACTTCCTTCAACAACGCGTGAAACGCATCCAAATCAGGCAGCAAGGGGGAGGTAACTGTAATGGTGTCTTTCTTTATTGTCATCTATCACATCCTTTCCAACTTTTCCGAAATTTCTTTGCTATCTTCTTCCTTGACCAGCTAAAAAGATAGCCAGCCACAAACGGTACTCCTAACTCTTTAATACATCTTTTCCTAAAAGTCCGCAACACCTCATCACCCTTTACATCGAACTGCATCATCTTACTCTTTATTTTACGATACCTATCCATCACCTCTTCCTTGGCACATCTTTCCACTTCTGAATCAATAAAAGCGGTTTCCTTGATCAAACGCACTATTTTTACATTAGCGTCAAAACTGGTCAAATAATTATTATTGAAACGTTCACTCAACGACCACACTGCACTTGTCTTTCGATGATAATATCTATAAATAGGCTTTGAGATAAAGCAAGTGGTCCCTCGAGAAAGGCACAAGAATGTTGCTACAAATAGTGTGCCCTCACGAATTGAAACTGTCGGGTCAAAACGGATATGGTATTTCCTAATCACCTCCATCCGAAAAAGACGCAGCCAAATATGTCCAACATAACCCCAATCAGCAGAATAGGGAGTAAAAAGAGGACGTAAGTTTTTCGATTTGTCAAGAATTACATGTCTAGAAGAAGCCTCTGACGAACGCAAGAGCTTACCATCCAAACTTATTTCTTCATATCCTCCCATAACGGCATCCACTTCCTCACATATTCCATCCACCAATGTCCGAAGTCCGTCTGGAAGAAGCACATCATCGGGATCCATAAAATAGACCCATTCTCCTTTCGCACAATCCAATCCCGCATTGCGTGCGGATGAAACACCTCCATTTTCCTTGTGAATTACCTGTATCCGGCTATCTGAATCAGCATACTCGTCGCACATCTTTCCCGATGCATCCGTACTGCCGTCATCCACCAAAATCACCTCAAAATCCTGAAACGATTGGGACAAAACGCTATCCAAACCGCGTCTCAGATATTCTGAGACATTGTATACAGGGATAATGATTGAGACTTTAGGCAGGTTTGCTGCCAATCTTTCTTGTTGATTCATAAAACCGAATTGTAAACCTCCAATAGCTTTTTGCCATAATTATCGATGGACAGGTTCACTTTCACAAACTCCTGCGCCCGAAGAATCATCTCTTCTTGATCGGCAATACAAACTTTACGCATCAATTCTGCACACTCCTCAACCGTGTTGAACAGGTAGCCTGTCTCTCCATCCCTAACCAAATCCAACGTACCACCTGAAGCATGAGCGATGACTGGACAGCCAAAAAACATGGCCTCAGCCGTCGTCCGCCCCATGCCCTCATTAACTGACGGATTGATGTATGCCTTTGCTTGGGCGAAAAAAGGCTTCACGTCTTCTTGCACTGGGATGAAATCGACATACTCGGCACAGCCATAGCTTTCAGCCAAAGCCATCAACTCTTCCCTATAACTCTTTTTGCACTTCCCAATCAATTTCAACCGGATAGGCGCTTCATTATCATGAGACGGAACGAACAATTTACTCATGCCATAAGCAGCAATAGCCTTGTCAGGTCCTTTCCCTTTATATAAATAGTAGGAACAAAACAAAACATAAGGTTGTTTCTCCTTCACATAACAGCAGTCTTTGACACTACGGACTGCATCCCATAACATCCATGTGTTTTCTTTCTTCAGTTCCCAATGCTGCATGCAAGGTTTCGAAATAACAATTCTGGCATCGGCCTTATTAAGCATATGCTTGAGACGTGACAAACTAATAAGGACGCGTCCATGCAAATGCGTACCCATCTCCAAATATTCCCTAATATGCCAAACGTGTTTGGCTTTTAATGATTTCGCAAGATAATACCCTAAATCTATAGTCAACTCGTTGGAATGAACGATGTCAATCTGTCTGCCAGGCAATTCTTTCTTCAGCATCCTTGCTGCAACTCGAATATTTCGAAAGTTTTTAATAAACCTTAAATGCCATGGATGAAGAACATAATGACCCAAATCACGACGATGACCATAAATCTTGGTATATGGGCTAATATAGCATTCTATTCCGTGATTGATATAGTAATTATAGATACCCCCTTCGCCTCTGCACAAGACAATAGGCTTAACTTCATCCTTTACGGATTCAATGAGATCAAATAACGATTGAGCTGCTCCATTGGGGTTCCCTTGCACAGAGCTTAAATACAAAACAGTTATCATCACATCGTCATCTATATCCCTTTATCCTTCTCTTTATCTTAGCCCGCATACTGCATAACTTTGGGAAATTCCATAAAAAGAAAAACCTTGTTTTCTTCTTCAAAGGGAAATGGCCCATGCATAGGAACTCTCGTCCCGTAGTTCTAAAAATTTCCTTGCACAATGCATTGAAATCGGACTCGTATGGTGTATTTTCCTCTATCTTGCGACGTTTCAACAACTGATTATACCCATAACCGATGATCCATGCACGATACTTCTTCTCATTCTTCCCTGGCAGGATATGCTCCAGCATCTTGAAACGATATAACGTGTTCAAATAATACCGTTTGGCAACGTATGAAGGATCGTGCAGGAGTGAGTTGGGATTTTTGACATACCAATACAGCTTTTCCGGGACAAATGCTGCTTGCTCAATACGCTGATATACTCTGATATTAAAATCCTGATCTTCAATACTATAAGCATTATCCAAAAAAAGCCCTTCGATGAGACTACGTTTGTAGAGTTTGTTCCACACCACACACCATCTCAGCCGTACTTTTGAAAGCATCTCAAAGATTATCCATTCCGTCGAGACAATTTCGATGGGCCTTTTTTCGCGGGGGCAATGGTTATCCTCATCTACCGAAGCATCCTTATATAGGTCAAAAGCGGCAAGTTCAAGATTCGTTTCCTTGATGGCATCAGCCAATGCCTCGATGGCTTCCACATGGATGTAATCATCGCCATCCATGAAATAGACATAATCTCCTTTAGCAACACGCAATCCCGTATTCCGAGGCCCGCTGACTCCAGTGTTCTTTTCATGATGGATAACACGAAACCGTCCATCTTGCTTACAGTACTCATCACAAAACTCACCAGAACCGTCGGTCGAACAATCGTCCACCAAAATCACTTCCAGGTTCCTATAACTTTGTTCGCGTACACTGTCAAGTGTCTTCTGAAGATAGGTCCTGCAGTTATAGACATTGATGATTACACTTATCAATTCATCCATAACAGTAAAACTCATTGAGCCTCAGACCAAACAAAACTACACCGTATCCAAGAAACTCTTCTGAACCCTGTTGAACACCAGGATACCTATTGCCAGGATCACCACCATGACAACGAAACTATAAGCCAACCAACCCCAGCCTACAAACTCACCTGCACCAAGTGCACCGTGTTTGAAAGTCTCTATGATAGGTGTCACAGGATTTAGACAAATGAGGTCTGCCACATCATAGCCCCACCGCTGCTTTCCTGCAACAGTACTCAAGGGATATACTATAGGCGTGGCATACATCCACAAAGAAACAATAAATGAAAACAGTATCTGCAAATCCCTATACTTGGTCGTCATGGATGAGACAATAATACCAAAGCCCAAGGCTAATCCTGCCAACATCACAACCAACAAGGGGAAGAGCAGCAAATACCAGTTAGGGGAAGGCGCCAATCCCTTGATTGCAAAATAGATGTAAACCGCAATGAACAGTCCAAGTTGAATCCCAAAACGAACCAGATTACTTATAACAGTAGCCAAAGGCATGATCAATCGAGGGAAATACACCTTGCCAAAAATGCCTGAATGGGAGACAAAGGTATTGGCGGTAGAGCTAAGACAAGAAGAGAAATACTGCCACAAGCAGACGCCACCCAAATAGAACAAGGGCTGAGGAATGCCATCGGTAGGAATACGCGCGATGCCACCAAATACCACCATGTACATAATTACGGTGATGGCAGGTTGTATCAACCACCATAGCGGTCCCAAAACAGTCTGCTTGTAAGCCACCGTAATGGTACGCTTGACAAATAAGGTCAATAGGTCACGATACTCCCAAATCTCTTTCAAATTCACCTCAAAAAGATCATTTCGAGGCTTGATTACAATACTCCAGTCTTCTTCTTTTGTCTGTGCCATAATTACAATTTGCTGTTAAAAAGCCATTCAAACTTTCCGTCTTCAGGCTCAACTTAAAGAAACATTTGATTAAAAAAGTGTATAGCTTCGCTTTCTGACCCACATAAAAAGGCCTTAACTATCACTTTTACAACTGTTTAACATAGCCATTTTAAGACTACATTCAAATATGTTTTCTGCTAGAAAACAGCATAACATACGCGCTGCAAAAATAAGGTTTTTTTTAATAAATAATGCAAGAAAAAAAACAAGAATTCAAAATAATTCAATGTGAGCGCTTGCCTCTCAACAGAATATTGCCGACAATGCCCCAAAAGTACTTCCAATCGGTGCGGAAAGGATGCTCCATATAGGCTTCCAAATAACGTCTTTCACTGTCCTGGATCTCTTCCAAAGTTTCTGGCATATCCAAATAGAACGGAGGGAGAAGACCTGGCTTGACTTTTGTTCTAAGTTGCTGCAAGTCTTCGTCATACAGGCTGAAATACTGCTGGCTGAGAGGGCGCACACCCACCAGTTTCATCTGGCCTTTCATCATATTCAAAACCATCGGCAGCTCGTCGAGCCACAACTTGCGAAGTAAACGCCCCCATTCCGTGACGCGATAGTCGTCGGCGAACTTGCCACCCACGTCCAAATCGTTGTTCTCGTAGATATAGGTCTGCAAGAACTCGGAATAAGCATACATGGTGCGGAGCTTATACACATTGAACAGTTCTCCGTTTTTGCCTACCCTACGCAATTTGACAAGCAACCCTCTGGTATGCGGCTGGTCGTATGGCTCACGCTTCTTCTGTGCAATCACACAGTAACGGTCGTGAATATATTGCTCGCTAACCACATCAAAGCCACAATAATACAACCTGCCCAAGACTTCCGGACGAGGGAAAACCTTTCTCACCTTTTTGGTGCACAAATAATAGAACCTGCTCGTTAGTCTGAGCTTCGGGCAGACTCTATGCCAAAGGAAATCAAAGAAATAAATAATATAGGCAACAATGCTGATGTGCTTGCTGAATATCTGCGCCCTGCGTTTTTGGGAAGTGTCGAAGGCACAGACGAAATATCCATCCTGTTTCAGCTTGGCATTGGCACTCCGCAAAAACTGATTCAAGTGCCTGACCGCGTTCAAGTGCTCTTTCGCAAATAATACCGTTGCCTCACCATCAGGGACAGCCCAAGTCTTTTCTGCATAGTCGTTCAGCCATTGTGATCGTTCGGGGCTTCTGGGCGTTTTTGCCACTTCCATCAGTTCCCGAAGCTCATCCGGAGCATTATCGAAATCAAACCTCGGGGCATGCTGGGTCTCAGTCACGGCAAGGTATTGTATAACCTCGTCGTAATTGTCACGACTCGCCAATGAACTGAAAAATGGCTTTCTACCCATTACAAAAGCAATTACTTGTTCAAGAATTCACAAACTGCTTTGCAAATCATATCCTGATCAGCCTCAGAAAGATATGGATGTATAGGCAGAGAAATCACCGTATCGGCCAAAGCTTCAGACACAGGGCAACGGTTGTCCGATGGGTTCAGATAGTTGAAAGCCGTCTGCTTGTGCATCGGGATAGGATAATAGATGGCGGTTGGAATGTCCAAAGCCTTCAAGGCATTCTGCAGGCCTGTCCTGACCTCCTTATCCTTCACTTGCAGGGTATATTGCGCCCAGCTGGAGTAATAGCCTTCAGGAACCACCGGGGTCTTGACCACACCTTTCAACTTCTCCGTATAACGGCATGCCACCTTGTTGACATCCTCAAGTTCATACTGCGCAAAGGCTTTCAATTTGACCAAAAGCACAGCAGCCTGAATGCTGTCCATACGCGAATTCATGCCGATGCGCACATTGTCGTAGCGGTCGCTGCCTTTGCCGTGGATATGATACGACTCGAGCAACGCAGCCCACTCGTCATCGTCGGTGAACACTGCACCACCGTCGCCATAACAGCCAACGGGCTTGGCTGGGAAAAACGATGTGGTGGAAATGTCACCAAAAGTACAGGCTTTTTGTTCGCCGATACGTCCACCAAAGCCTTGGGCACCGTCTTCCAAGACAAAGAGATGATGCTTTTCTGCCACCCTGCGAATTGCCTTGAAATCGGCAGGGAGGCCGAACAAATCGACTGCAATGACCACACGAGGCGTGAGTAGGCCTGCCTTCAAAGTCTGTTCGATCTTCCTCTCAAGGTCAACGACATCCATGTTGAAGGTGTCCTTGTCAACATCGACAAAGACGGGAGTAGCGCCTTGCATGGCAATCACTTCAGCCGAAGCGAAGAAAGTGAAACTTGGCACAAAAACGGCATCACCAGCTTTCACATCCCACACCTTCAATGCCAAAAGCAGCGCATCCGTGCCGCTGTTGCAAGCCACACAGTGCTTTGCACCGACATAGTCAGCGAAAGCGGTCTCCATCTCCTTGATTTTAGGGCCCATCACAAAAGCCGAAGAAGCCACCACATCAAGAATGGCCTTGTCCATTTCGTCCTTCAGGACGGTATATTGGGTTTTTAAATCTCTGAATTGCATCTGTATCTGTTAGCAGTGAGCAGTCGTCCAGTTTTTTGGAACTGAACAACAAGGCTGCACTACACTATTTTCGTTAAACATCCATTTTTTTCTTCATAGCACCTACCGCATTCGCAGTGCAGCGTTGCATTGAGGCGTTTGCCGCACTCGCAAACCCAACCGATTTGTCGTGCTGGAACACCCGCCATCAAGGCATAAGGCTTCACATCCTTGGTCACTACGGCACCAGCTGCGATGAGTGCACTCTTGCCCACTGTATGTCCGCAGACCACCGTACAGTTGGCTCCCAACGAAGCGCCTTCGCAAATTTTGGTCTTGGCATACACACCATGAACAGGGAAATGCGACCGCGGTGTGGTCACATTGGTAAAAACACAACTCGGGCCACAAAACACATTGTCCTCAATCTCAACGCCTTCATAGATGGAAACATTGTTCTGAATCCGCACCCCATTGCCAATCTTCACGTTGTTTCCCACATTCACATTCTGCCCCAAAGAGCAACGTTCGCCAATGACGGCACCCGACTGGATATGACAAAAATGCCAAATCTTCGTCCCAGCACCGATGCTCACATTGTCATCGACATAACTACTCTCGTGTATATAATAGGGTTTCTCCATGATTTACATTATTTGATATTACATCCAACCCGAGGCAAGCACTTCCGCGATGTGTATCACCTTAATAGGCAGTCCAGCCTTCTCAATATAGGCTTTCTGATGCATCAGGCAGGTCATGTCTGTCGAGACGATGTATTCGGCACCTGTGTTCATCGCGTTCTTGACCTTGTGCGAAGCCATTCCCGTTGACAGGGTCTCATGCTGCACCTGCAACGAAAAATCGGCGCCACAACACATGTCAGTCTGCTTCATCTCAACCAGCTCCAGCCCTTTCACTTTCGAGAGCAAGAGACGGGCTTCCTTGCCTAAGCCCAAGCCTCTCAAGGCACTGCAACTGTCATGAAACGTCACTTTATGAGGGAACTCCGCACCGAAATCAACAAAATTCACCTTATTGACCAAGAAATCGGTCAACTCGTAGACATTGGCCACCATCTTCTTGAAATTCAAATGGTTGGCCGTATTGAAAAACAGCTCGGGATAGTATTTCTTGATGTAGTGTACGCAGGCCGCCGAGGGTGCTACCACCGGACCTTCATAGGAAAAGTCATTAAGGAACTTATCTCCCAAATCCTTGGCTTCTTCCAGAAAACCAGCATGATAAGCGAAGCGTCCACAACAAGTTTGTTCCGGATTATATTCCACATCCACATCAGCGCGCTTCAGCACCTTGAACGTGTCGATAGCGACCTGAGGGAAAAACTGGTCGATGACGCAGGGAACAAACAGTTCGACTTTCATTTTCTTCTTTTTTTGCAAAAAAATCGTGCAAAATTACGGAATTTCTTCCATCTGACTGCAATTTATTTTCAAAAAGTGGGTTTTTCACAACAAAACCTTAATAAAAGGGCATTCCTTCCAGTAGTTCGGATACGATTTTGCAACCACCTCCGGATGGTCGAAAGTGATCGTCCCGACCTTCATGGAAAGCGGTGCCAAGGCCATGACGATGCGATGATCTCCGTATGCATTGAACTGCAACGGAGCCGAAGGTCCAAAGAATGGCAAGTTTGATGAGGGTTTCAAAACAAGTTCATTATCGGAAACACGTTCCAGGATGGTACCGATCTTGGCCAATTCCATTTTCATCGCCAAAATCCTGTCCGACTCCTTGTTTTCAAGGGTGGCAATACCCGTAAACCTTGCCTCAAGTTGCAATCCGGCACAAGTGGCCGCCATCGTCGGGAACAAGTCAGGATTATATGAAAAATCGAAAGCATAATCCTGTTTATCAATGGCTTTCTTGCGCAAAACGATGGAATCATTCTCCTCAACGCTCATCACCCCCAATGGATTCATCCATTCGGCGATGATGGAGTCGCCTTGGACACTACGGCGGTCCTTCGCCGACTCGACTATGCTCAGCGACCGCAGACTCAGCGAGGGCAACCGTATTTCACAATCTTCACTGAACGCGGCCATTTCATACCAATAGGAAGCTGCGCTCCAATCGGATGAAACCATGAAACCATTGGTTTGATAAGGCTTAGGCCTGACGGTGATTGCCCTGTCCTTAAGTTCAACCTCTGCCCCAAAATGCCGCATCATGGCCAAGGTCATGTCGAGATAAGGGAAGGAATTGAGGTCGCCAAGCAGTTCCATCTCAAGGCCTTGAGGCCACATCGGGGCGGCCAAGAGCAAGGAGGAGGCAAACTGGCTGCTTTGCGACATGACCATTGTCACTTTTCCGCCCAAAATCGACTTACCTCGGATTTGAAGAGGAAGAAAACCTTGTTTTTCAGCATATTGTATTTCTGCACCAAGCGACAACAAAGTCTCTACAAGCGGTGCCATGGGACGTTGCCGCATCCGCTGCGAACCTGTCAAGAGCCAATTCCCTTCATGAGTAGCCAGATAGGTTGTCATGAAACGCGCCGCGGTGCCGCAATCGGAGATATCGATTATTCGTGGATTAGCTCCTATGTCATTGACTACGTCGAATGCTGAGCATTTCCCGCCTTGGCATGTGGGAGAGAGGGAATCTATAGGAGATAATCCTCGCAGTGCTTCCTTTAAAACCATTGTGTCTTTCGAATCCGAAAGATTCTGAAAATCAGGGGCAAAACCGCCGTAGGCAGCAATCATCAAAGCGCGGTTGCTTTCGCTCTTGCTGGCCGGCAACTGAATAGTACATTGTAGTTTCATAAGCTATATACCTTATTTATAATGTAAGCCAAAGCCTCTCTAACCTTTTCCGAACCCACTTCCACGTCAAGCACGGGTCGTCCAGGGGCTTCTATCAATACGAATTGTTCTTTTCCGTCCTTGTTTTTCTTGTCGTGCGCCAAATAGCGCATCACGGGTTCAATATCAACGACATCCAATTTCGTTTCCGCTTCCGAAAGCAAGATGGGTAACTGTCGTTCAAAGTCGCGTAGCACCTTCTCATCGAGATGACAAAGCTGCACCGAGAGCCACAAAGCCGCACCCATGCCCAATGCCACCGCTTCGCCATGAAGCAAAGGGTTGTCTTTGGTAAAGCTATGGCTTTCGATGGCATGACCCAGAGTGTGTCCAAAGTTGAGCACTTTGCGAAATCCTTGCTCTTTATAATCTTTCGCCACGATTTCGCGTTTGATCTTGCCTGCGGCCAAAAGATACTCCTGATAATTGTCGGGGTTGACCTTCAGCATGGGTGGATGGGCGATGAAGCCATATTTCATCATCTCGGCCACGCCCGAAAGTATCTCCCGATGCGGCAAGGTGCTGAGATAGATGGGCGAAATCCAAACCTCCAAAGGTTCCGCAAAGGTCCCTATCTGGTTCTTGCATCCGCCGAAATCAACTCCGGTCTTCCCTCCTATCGCCGCATCGACCATGGCAAGCAAGGTGGTCGGGATATTAAGGAAACGGATGCCCCGATGGTAACACGAAGCCACAAAGCCGCCCAAATCGGTGATGACGCCACCGCCCAGATTGACCATAACGGCCTGACGGTCGGCATGGTGTTTTATCAAGGTTTTCCAAATCCTTTGTGCGGTTGGCAGGGTCTTGTACTTCTCGCCCGGCTTCAACACAATCTCAACGGCATGTTCGCAGCCGAGCCAATGCTTTGTTTCGGGAAGCCAAAACATGGCGACGTTCTCATCCGTAAGGATGAAGACCTGCGAGGCTTGGGAAAGCGTTTTCTTCAGTTCTTCGAGGGTCATTTCGTTGGGTTTGGATTGCAAAAGTAAGGATTTCAGACATAACAACAAAAAAAACCGCCCCAAAAGGAGCGGTTTTTTCATTCAACCGTAAGATTGATTACTTGGTGATGACAACGCGTTGGACGCTGTTGTTGCCATTGTTGTCGTAGATGCTGAAGAAGTAGACACCAGCCTCAACATCCATGTTGATGTTGTTGACCATGTTGTCGAGCTTCACCACGCGGACGAGCTGACCAGCCACATTGTAGATGGCCACATGGCTCAGGTTCTCGCCTTCGAGGGTAACCATCGAAGTGGCGGGGTTAGGATAGATGTTGTAAGTTTCTTCTCCGTTTTCAGCAACTGAAGTGTAGTCCACAAACAAATGGATCGGGATAAGATACTCTTCATTCTCAGGATCGTTGGTCTTGAAGATAACTTTTGCTTCCATGTTGGTCTGATCGTCCATGCCGATGGAGTTGAAATTGACAGTTACAACATCAGTTTCACCGATAGCGATGGAACCTTCGGGCTTGCTCAAAGTAGCCCAAGTTGAAGGAACAGAAGTACCTTGGACGTTGGCGCGCAGATGGAGGCAACCATAATCGTCGCTCAAATTATCAGGTCCGAGTCCATTGAAGGCACCGCCGCCATTGGTACGATAGAAACCGCTATTGGGCTGATATGACATACCGTCAAATGACATAGCATAACCACCCACAGCTTGAGTGAATTCAACGGTCACCCAAACATTGAAGCCTGTCAAATCGACAGGGGTGTCGAAGGTGGCAACAGTCCAATCCTCTTGGTTGATTTGAGCATAAGGAACGACTTTTTCAGCAAGGACTTGACCGGGTTGACCATTCATACCTTGACCATAGATACGGAAGGTGAGGTCGGTACCAGCTTCAATACCAAAACCAGAAGTAGTAGGAACAATGTAATACTGAGCACTGATAATTTGGCAACCCATAGCAGCTCCAGCATAGGACATGCCGGGGAACATAGTGGCAACCTCAACCAAGGTAGGCTCTTCCCAGTTGAAACCGACAAACGAAGAATTGTCGTTAGGCTCAACGTCATAGTTGATTTGTGAAGTGGCGGAGCCGCCTTCACCCATACCGAAGTCGATCCAAGCAGTCCAGTCACCGATAGAAGTTCCGTTTTCATTGCTGATTTCGATGTCGACAGAATTGGCATCGTCTTCCATGAGTTCAACAAAGATCTCATCGGTATCGAACTCGAGAGAAGCGGCGGTCTCTTGACCGATTCTGGTGTATCTGAAGTTGTCGAGATAGTAGCAACCCAATGTGGTATTAGGAGCAAAGAAGTCCATGGCATCCATCTTGCGGCCAACCACATTCTCACCGAAGCTGTCGAGGCTCCACTGCCAGCTCACGACTGAGATTTCCTCAGGCTGAGTGGTTTCTGAACGATAGAACAGTTCAGCTTGGTCAGCGTCGCAATCCACATGGATACGGAAGAACATCCACTCATTCACAACTGCAGGGATGTCACCGTTGCTGTTGGCACCAGCGTGCACTGTACCATGACCAGGTTCATAAGTCGTAGAAGAAGTGCTGCCGTCATTGGTAGCGTTCACATAAGCCTGCATGGCCCAAGTTGAACCGCTTCCATTGAACTCGTGAAGGATGTTGAAGTAACCGTACTTACCTTCCTCGCAGAAAATAGCGAACTCAAGGTCGTAGGTACCTGATTCCTGACCACCGAGAAGGAGGACGTTGTCATTAGCGCCAGAGATGTAACCGCATTGTGTACCACCAGCCATTGCAATAACACCGTCTTCGTTGCTGCCGGGTTGGTTGGTCCAAGTGGTCCACCAATCGTTTCCAATGGCAATAGCACTTTCAGCAATCTTGCCACCGAGAGGATAAGCTTCAAAATCGTCGTCAATCAACACTTGGTCGTCAGCACCACTGATGATACCGATGTTGTCGATGAAGAATTCAGAAGTGGCAGCATTCTCAGGAGGATAAAAGTCCATGGCATCGAGGGTACGGCCAACGGTGTTCTCACCGAAGCTGTCCAAGCTCCATTGCCATGAGCACATTTCCTGCTCAGGTTGGCCAGCGATGTTCCAGTAAAGGGTAGCCCAGTCTTGGTCCATGTCGATGTGAACTCTGTACTGCATCCATTGGTCATAAACGCAAGGGATTTCTGCAGTGCCATTGCTACCAGCATGGACAGTGCCCAAGCCTTCGCCGAAAGCTGTGGTATTCTGACCATCATTGGAGCAGCAGAGATAGAATTGAGCAGCCCAAGTAGAACCAGAACCAGCAAAATGGTGCAACACGTTGAAATAACCATTCTTGCCATTCGGAACGTAAGCATCAAAAACGAGGTCGAAAACACCCGTTTCGATACCACCGAGTTTCAGAACTTGGTCGTTGCCAAAAGTAAAGTGAGCGGCCATCGTACCGTCAGCTTCAGCGAAGACACCGTCTTCACCACCGCCAGGGGCATTTGACCAAGTTGTCCAAGGATCACCAAGGGTTTGGGCGATCTTAGCGCCAGCAGGGCAGTCGTTGAAATCAAAGTACAGCGACTGTGCGAAAGCATTGCCACAAACGAAGGCAATCATCGCAATGAGTAAAGATACTTTTTTCATTTTTTTGAAATTTTAGTTAGTATTAAGTGGATGAATTCAATCAAAAACATTATGCAAAACGCGCTGCAAATATAACCATTTTTTGTTTGATGCAAGGAGATTGAGGATTTTTTTAGTGAAGAGTTGAGAGTTGAGAGTAGTTGATAGTTTATAATTGAAGGTTGAGAGTTTTAAGTTGGGAGTGGCAGTTGGAAATGCTGAATGAGTTTTGCGGAAGATTTATTTCACTATAATGTCTTGGATTCCTTCCAGTAGTTTATCATTTCATTTAAAGTGAGGTGTTGAACGCCTTTGCCTTGCTCGCGGGCTTTCTGCTCAATGTAGGCAAAACGCTCGCGGAACTTCTTGTTGGTTTTCTCCAAGGCATCATCAGGGTTCACGCCGATGTAGTTGCCATAAGCGGCCAAAGCGAAGAGCAAGTCACCGTATTCCTCTTCAATATGAGTAGAGTCATCAGGATTTTGTAAGGCCTCAATGAGTTCATCCTTCTCTTCCTCCACCTTCTGCCAGGCTTGCTCGGCCTCGGGCCAACGGAAACCCACACCTGCGGTCTTCTGTGCCATGCGGTAGGCCTTCAACAAGGAAGGAAGTCCCTCGGGTACACCACCCAACACGCTGCGGTTGTGCTCGCGTTCCAGCTTGATTTTCTCCCAATTCTGCTCCACCTGCTCAGCATTCTCAACATGCTCATTGCCAAAGATATGCGGATGACGCACAATCATCTTCTCGCAGATGCCGTTGAGCACATCGGCGATGTCGAAAACACCTTGCTCCTGCCCTATCTTGGCATAGAAGACGAGATGGAGCATAAGGTCGCCGAGTTCCTTCTTCACCTCGTTGAGGTCGTCGTTGAGGATGGCTTGGCTCAGTTCGTAGGTCTCCTCAATCGTGAGGTGACGCAGGCTGTGGATGGTCTGGGTGCTGTCCCACGGGCAGCCCGCTCGCACGGCATCCATGATATCTAAGAGGCGTTTGAAGGCGGAAAGTCTTTCGTCCATGATAACATTATTTTGAATGTGCAAAGATAGGGAATAATGTTGAATGTTGAGATTCCTGCTGCGCGGGAATGGAGTTGGTGTCTGATGTAGAAAGCGGCGGTTTGCAAAGCTGACGAATCGTAAACGCTCGAAGCCGCCGCGGTTAAATAATAGTGGCACTCCATTCCCAAAGGGAATCTCTCCATTATCATTGTTTTTTGTACCTTTGCAAGCTCAAATGGAACGACAAAAACGCCATATCATTCTCTTTGTGCTGTTCACCTTATTATTAATAGGGAAAACGGCGAGTGCCCAACTCCGCAATCGGAACTATGAGATTGAGGCGCGGGTGCATTATGGCTATATGTATTTCCAAAACGACGAATACCACTCTGCCTTAGGTCGCTACAGCCGTCATACACCCAGCTATGAGTTTTCGCTGCACCGCAACACCTATGGCGAGCACCGTTGGGAGGTGCTGCACAACTACCCTTCCATCGGTTTCACTTTCTATTATTCGGGCTTCGGCAACGACAGCATCTCTGCCGAATTGGGCAAGGTGTTTGCCCTCTACCCTTTCATCAACTTCCCCATCACACCGGGGACACACAGCAGGCTGACCTTCAAGTTAGGCGTGGGTGTGGGCTACCTCACCAACAAATTCGACCCGAAAGAGAACTACCACAACTATGCCATCGGCTCACATGTCAATGCAGCGGTCAACCTGTCGTTCGAATACCGTCAGCGCATCGTCGACCGTCTGCATTGGGTGACATCGGCTGGCCTTACCCATTTCTCGAACGGCGCCACACGAGCTCCCAACATGGGCATCAATATCTTCAGTGTTGCCACAGGATTATCATGGTACCTGGCGCCACCCAAGACCCACATCGACAAGCGACTGCGACCCAAAAACTATCTCTTCGAGTTCGATGGGAAACGGCACTTTGTCACCGATTATCAATACACCATAGGATTCAAGGACTTGAGTCAGCAATACGGAACCCACGAATATTTTTTCGTGCACGATTTGGCTGCCAACTTCATGTTCCAAATCTCCGAGCGCGATCGGTTGGGACTTGGAATCGAACTGGTCTACGACAACTCCGACAAAATCACCAAGCCCGACTGGGACATCTACTTGAAGCCAGGATTCTTGTTCGCTTATGAGATGCTGCTCGACCGCGTCAGCTTCATGTTTAATGTCGGCCTACGCAACAATGTTCCGCTCAACTCGCCGACCTTCGGGATGCTGTTTTACCAGAAAGTGGCCGCACGCTACTACTTCAACGACAACCTGTTTGCCACACTCGCTTTTACCACCTACGACATCAAGGCCGACTTCATCAACATCGGCATAGGATACCATATCCAGCACAAATACTATCTGCCTACCCATGAAAAGAAAACACATCGCAGTCCTGTTTTTCCTCGTTAGCCTGCTGACCGCCTCATGCAGCAAGATGGACCAACTCTTCAACAATGGGGAGCCCGTCACCGAATGCCGCAATATTGGCCAAAGATTCAGCGCGATTTCCATGTTTAACAACGTGAATGTCAAATTAGTGCATGATAATCATCCCCGTCTGGAACTGACTTGCCCCAAGAACCTCATCGGGAAAGTGACTACCGAATTCGATGGCGATACGCTCATCATAAAAAACGAGAACGAATACAACTGGCTGCGCAGCTATGACTATAGTATCGACTTGACGGTGTATTACGATAGTCTGCGTCAGATCAACTTTGCCTCGGTGGGCGATTTGATTTGCACGGACTCCATCAGAGGCATGGGAGAGTTAGTCATTGACTCAATGGAATTCGACATCGACACCCTTTGGAATCGAAGCTTCTATCTCAACATCAACGAGGGCTGCGGCGACATCGACCTGACTTTCAAATGCGATGTGGTCAAAAACCAGTTCAACAACGGCACGTCCAAAGTCACCATGAGGGGTATTTCAGGCTATACCGAAATCATCATGCGAAGTTATGGGGTAGTGCATGCCGAAGCTATGGAATCCAACTTCGTCAGAGTACAGTCACATGCCACCAACGATGCCTATGTTTGGGCCAAAACAGGACTTCGTGTTTGGCTTTATAGCATTGGAAACGTGTACTATAAGGGCAACCCATGGATCGTACAACAATGCGAAGGTGATGGGCAACTCATAAAAATTGAATAATGTTTGAAAAACATCGGGAAACACCGAATTTTGGTATGAAATTTGTTAAGTTTTGGTCAATTAAAACTCTGTTTGGAAACAAAATAAAACTCAATAAAATGAAAGCTTTAAGATTCATCCCAATCATTGCCTTGATGGTCTTCGCCAGCTGCTCGGCGAACCGCAATGTTGCAAAGGACGACACCTATTATTCACCTTACAACAACAGTGAGCGTTTGGCCACTGGCAATGGCTCATACGTGAGCCCCAGCATCAGCAGCAGTTCGGAATATGATTATCAAGCCTATTATTCCGACAGTAAAAATTACGTCAGCAATGCCGAGCCCGTCTACCAGACCACGGAAACCGTGACTGACACCAACGGCGTGGTTTACACCACCACCGAAACTTACTATGATGCCGACTTTGCTGCGCGCATCAAACGTTTTGGCACGCAGGCCTCTTCATCGAGAGGTTATTATGACGACTATTACACTGGGGGCGACACATACATCTATGTCAACAGCTATGACCCCTTCTATTGGGACTACTACCCGACCTTTTATTACGGTTGGAGCTATCGTCCATATTGGAGCTCATACTGGAGCTGGAACTGGTATTGGGGTTATCCTTACTACTATAGCTATTGGGGCTGGGATCCCTACTGGGCCTACGGATGGGGCTATCACGATTACTACTGGCATCACCCGCATCACCATTGGGATGGGCACCATGATGGAGGACATCATGGTGGAGGACATCATCATGGTGGACACGACAACAGCCTGAGTAGCTATGTTGCCAGCGTTCGTCACGGCAACAGTGGCACCAATGGTTCTTTGAGCCACCGCGCTTCAAACAACGGAGGCAGCATGTCAGGACGCGTCAACAGTAATGGCAGTGCATCAGGCAGTATGTCATCGAGACGTCCTACAACGGGCAATGCTTCCACTGGCCGCGTAGGCAGTAGCACAGAACGCACTCACACCAGCAGACCAACCGTGAGCAGCAGACCAACCGTGAGCGACAGGCCTTCAGCAGGTACAAGCGGCAGAACAGGAAATGTGGCATCAAGCCGTCCAAACAGCTCCAGCAATTCAAGCTCTGGTCGTGTTAGCTCGGGAAGCCAAAGCGGTCAACGCCAAAGCTACACTTCTCCAAGCAGCAGCCGTCCATCGCGCTCAAGCTCCGAATATGTACGTCCGCAGAGCAGCACTTCGCGTCCCTCTTCTTCGGGCTATAACCGCAGCGGCTCTTCCAGCAGCAGCTATAATAGAAACAGCAGTTCAAGCGGCTCATATAACAGAGGCAACTCGTCAAGTGGCAGCTACAATCGCAGCAGCTCACCTTCAAGAAGTTCCTCGTCAAGCTCAAGCCGCGGCTCTAGCAGCTACAGCGGTGGCCGCAGCTCAAGTTCAAGCTCAGGTGTAAGCCGTGGCAGTTCAGGCGGCGGTAGCCACAGTTCATCAGGCGGCGGTCGCAGCTCTGGCGGCGGAGGAAGAAGATAAATTTCACCCGAATCCCAATAATTGACAATAAAAGACTACCTTTGCAGCTCAAATGCAAGGTAGTCTTTTTTTTACATCACCATGAAGAAAGCCTTAATCATCACACTCATCATACAATTCTCAGTCAAGCTGTTTGGCCAAGGCACCGATGATGCCTGCTTATTCTCTCAAACCTATTACCAAGGCACAGCCAAAGCCATGGGCATGGGCAATGCTTTGGGCGCAGTAGGTGGCGACATGACGGCAGTAAACATCAATCCGGCAGGTATGGGTATCTATCGTAGCAACGAGTTCACCACCACCCTCAACTTGATGGATAACTACACCCATTCCACATATTACGGTACGAGCAACGGCGCCAACAATATGCGTCTGTCCATTCCCAATCTCGGCTATGTGAGCACCAAGCAAAGAAGCAACTACAAACCTTTGCGCTTCACCCAATTTGGCATCGGACTCACCCGAACCAACGACTACAACATCCACAGCTACGCCAAAGGCATCAATCCGACAAGTTCGAAAATCGATGATTACCTCGCACAAATCGACGGCTATTCACAATTCGAGTTACAAGACGCCTTCCCCTACACGATTTACCCTGCGAGGAGTACTTATCTCATCGACATTTATCACGATGATTTAGGTGATTATTATAGTAGTCCTGTCCCTCAAGGCAATATCTGGCAAGGACAGGGAAACACTTTCAAGGGCCGTTCAGAAGAATGGACTTTTGCGGGCAGCGCCAATTTCAGCGATCGTTTTTTCATCGGCATCAGTGCGAATCTGGCCCATGTGAAACGCTTTGGGACAAAAGTATTCCAAGAAAGTCGAGTTGAAGGCACTGAAACGGATTTCGACCAATGGAGTTTCAAGGAAGACCTACGCAGTGACGCCTATGGTGGTAACGTGAAGCTCGGTTTCATTTTCCATGCCAACCATTGGCTACGTTTGGGTGCCGCCTTCCACTCCCCGACCCTTTACAACTTTGACGAATCGTGGCAGACCGAGACCGAGTCACAAATCTTAGGGGTTACCCAAAAATACATCAGCCCCATGTCCAACTACGAATACACCTTCATCAAACCACTGAAATGGATAGGCAGCCTGGCTTTCATCATCGGACAACGAGGTATAATTAGCATAGATGCGGAATATACCAACTACGGCGCGGCCACTTTCAAAGCCAGTGACTACGACTACAGTGCCGTCAACGAAAGCATCAAAAGCACCTATGGAAGGACTTTCAATTTCCGTTTAGGCAGCGAATGGGCCTTGGGCGACTCTTACCTTAGATTAGGTGCGGCCTACTACGGCAGCCCCTTTGGCCTTGGCGAAACGGGCAGTAGCGTCAAGAAAGCCTCGTGCGGCATTAGCCTTCCCGTATCTAACAGCACCACTTTCGATTTCGCCTACGAGTTGAGCTACGGGAAATCTTTCCTTTATCTTTATGATGCCGGCGACTTGGGTATCGAGCCCATCGCGCAGCAACAATTCAAGAACAATCTCGCTGCTACCCTCAAGGTGAAGTTCTAAACGGAAAAAGGCTACCCGAAGGTAGCCTTAACGAAATCTCAAATCAGACTATATTCATCAAGCGTTATATTGTTCGATGATACCCTTGTCGACAAGGATACGACCACAATACTCGCAGACGATGATTTTCTTGTGTGTGCAGATGTCCAACTGATGTTGGGGCGGGATACGGTTGAAGCAACCGCCGCAGGCCTCGTCGAAAATACCCACCACGGCCAAACCATTGCGGGCATTTTTACGGATACGTTTGTAAGCAACCAAAAGACGGTCTTCCACCAGTTTCTCACATTCGGCAGAACGCTGAAGCAGTTGTTCCTCCTCCTTTTCTGTACCTTCCACCAGCGAATGCAACTCGTCCTTCTTGTCCTTCAGTGAAGACTTCAGTTCGGTGAGACGCATCTGAGCCTCAGCCACCTTGACGGCTACTTCATTGTCCTTAGCGGTAATCTCTTTGATGCGTTTTTCTGAAAGTTGGTTATCAAGCTGTTGATACTCAATTTCTTTAGTCAATGAATCATATTCGCGGTTATTGCGGACATTGTTCTGTTGGTCCTCATATTTCTTGATCAAGGCTTCGGTTTCCTTAATCTTGATCTTATAATCAGAGATGTCTTTCTGATGTTTCTTGCTTTCCTCCTTGAAATTGGCAATACGGGTCTCCAAACCGGCAATTTCGTCCTCCATGTCCTGGATTTCGAGCGGAAGGTTACCACGGTAGGCGCGAATCTCATCAATCTTAGAGTCGACCTGTTGCAAGGTATAAAGGGCAACCAGCTTCTGTTCCACGCTCACTTCAACGGGGTCTTCCACTGGCTTGGGAGCCTCTTTCTTTACGGTGGGAGCCTCCTCTTGAGGAATGACAACTTCCTCGTCCACCTCAACTTCAGTCGTAACTTTTGCCGTTTTCTTTGTCGTCTTCTTGTCTTTCTTATCGTCGGCAGCTTCTTCATTCACCACTGGAGCTTCGTTTTCCACTTCGGAATCCGTTTCAGCCTTAGCTGTTTTTTTCGTGGTTTTCTTTGTCTGCTTAACTTCCTTTACCTCAGCAACTTCAGTCACCTCAGCTTCTTCTATGTTTTCTTTCTTAGCCATATTGTGATTACTTATTTTTTACAAAATAATGAACCGAATTTGTCTTCGTTTCAGCAATTTCGGCTGCAAAGGTAGGAAATTTTTTCCGAATCAACTTACATAATAATTCTTTCGTGAATTGTTCGGTCTCAAAATGCCCGCCATCGACAAGGAGAATGTTGCCTTCTGGAACGAAAAAGTCATGGTATTTGATGTCGGCAGTGAGGTAAGCATCTGCACCACAACGCATCGCATCAGCCATAAAAGGGACTCCCGAGCCGCCACAAAGCGCCACTTTTTGGATTTTTTTGCCCGTCAAGGCGGAATGACGTATACAAGGCGCTCCAATTGTATCAGCAACAAGGCTCAGAAAATCAATTTCTTCCATCGCTATTTCAAACTCGCCAACCATACCAGCGCCACAAAGGTCATGTTCCGAGGTTAAAGGTTGCAAAATATGCAAGTTCTTCAAGCCCAACTTTTCGGCCAAAACACGGCTCACGCCTTGGAAACTGTTATCCAAGTTCGTATGCATGGAAATCATGGCGATGTCGTGCTTGATGGCTTTCATCACAGCACGCTCAATATAAGTTTCAGGCGTAAGGTGCTTTAATCCACGGAAAATCAAAGGATGATGGCTGATGATGAGGTCACAATGCTTGGTAACGGCCTCGTCCACGACTTCTTCTGTAACATCCAAGCAAATCAAGGCTTTACGGGTTTCGGCGTTGACGTCGCCCACCTGTAAGCCAGCATTGTCATAACTCTCCTGCCAATGTAGCGGAGCCACTTCTGTAATGCAGTTCAAAATGTCTTTTACGGTCATATTTTCAGTTTTGAGGCTCAAAATTAGGAAAAAATGTCTAATTTTGACCCCTATAATGAGAATTTTACTTCTGCCCATATCGTTTCTATACCATATCGTATTGACAATCAGACACAAGTTGTACGATTGGCATATCTTAAAAGCCACACGATTCGAGAAACCGGTGATTTGTGTGGGCAACCTCAACTTGGGCGGAACGGGAAAAACGCCACATACGGAATACCTCATTTCTCTATTGAAGGACGACTATCACGTCGCGACCTTGAGTCGTGGCTACGGCAGAAAGACCAAAGGCTTCAAATTGGCAGAAAGCATAAGCACCTGCGAAGACTTGGGTGACGAACCATTCCTGTATTTCAGAAAGTTTCCACAGATATTGGTTGCTGTGGACGAAGACCGTGTGGATGGCACTCGCAAGCTGCTCTGCAGTCCGAACAGGGCAGAAGTCGTCCTCCTCGACGACGCGTTCCAGCATCGCCCCATCAAGGCGGGTTTGAACATCTTATTGACGGAATACCAACATCTTTATTGTGACGACTTCCTCTTTCCCACAGGCACTTTGCGCGATGTGAGGTCAGCTGCCAAGCGTGCGCAAATCATCATCGTCAGCAAATCACCTAAATGCCTAGGGGAAGAAGACAAAAAACGCGTCATCAACAAATTAAAACCTGAAGAAAATCAAAAAGTGTTTTTCTCTTATTTAGAATACAACGAATTGCAGCCTTTGAACGAGAAAGCAAAAACTGTTGCCTTCGAAAATGCTGATTCCGTCTTGGCTTTCTGCGGTATAGCCAACCCAAAGCCGTTTGTCGAAGAATTGAAGAACAACTATAAATCCGTTGATTTTCTGCAATTTGCCGATCATCATACCTATACAAAAGAAGATTTGACAATCATCCTCAAGCACTTTGAAGACCTCAGCGGAGAGAAGAAAATCATCGTCACCACCGAAAAAGATGCTGCACGATTAACAAATTCTCCTTATTTTTGTCAGTTTGAAATTGCGCCGTTATATGTTTTACCCATCAACGTGCGTTTCCATGAAGAAGAAAAGTTTAACGAAGAAATATTGAAATATGTACGAGAGAATTCTTACAACCGTTGGTTACATTAAATTGAAAACCAATGGTTTTCAACCTGAAGTTGGCATAGTCTTAGGCTCTGGATTAGGCGGTTTGGCCAATGGCATCACTGTTGAATACGCCATCCCCTATACGGACATCCCGAACTTCCCCGTCTCCACGGTGAAAGGTCACCAGGGACAACTGCTGTTTGGCACCATCGCTGGCCGAAAAGTCATCGCCATGCAAGGCCGTTTCCACTATTACGAAGGCTATCCGATGAGCGAAGTCGCCTTCCCTATCCGCATGATGATGCAACTAGGCATCCAGTTCCTCATCCTCAGCAATGCCGCCGGAGGTCTCAATCCGAACTTCCATGTGGGTGATATCATGATCATCAACGACCATATCCATGCCATGCCCAATCCGTTGATTGGACCACATGACGAGCGTTTCGGTGAACGTTTCCCCGACATGAGCGAGCCATACGACAAACGACTCATCAAGTTGGCTGACGAGATCGCCTTGGAAAAAGGCATCTGGGTACAGCACGGTGTATATTGCTCCACTTCTGGCCCAACCTACGAGACGCCTGCCGAATGTCGTTACTTCCGCATCATCGGTGCCGACACCATCGGTATGTCGACGACGCCTGAGGTCATTGTAGCACGACAAGGCAAGTTGCCCGTCTTTGGTCTGTCTATCGTTTCCGACATGGCCAACATCTATGGTTTGGACCACTCCATTACCATCACGCACGAGGAAGTCATCAAGGCCGTGAATGCCGTGGAGCCCAAGCTCATCACCCTCATCACCGAACTCATCCGCCGCAGCGCCGAAATCCAGTTCTGATGGCCGTTTATTTCGTCACCGACTTCCATTTGGGCATCCCTTCACTTGAGGACAGCCAAAAGCGCGAGCGCAAGTTGTTGCGCTTCTTGGACATGATTCATCCCAACTGCGAAGAGCTCTACCTGATGGGCGACCTCTTTGACTTCTGGTTTGAGTATAAGACCGTGATTCCGAGAGGTTTCGTCAGGCTACAAGGCAAGTTGGCTGAGTTTACCGATGCTGGCATTCCAGTCCATTTGTTTATCGGAAACCACGACCTTTGGAGTTTCGGCTACCTGCATGACGAACTAGGTATCGAAATGCATCGCGAGCCGGTTGTCAAGATGATAAAGGACAAGAAGTTTTTCCTTGTCCACGGTGACGGCAGAGGGCCGGGCGACAAAGGTTACAAGTTTTTGAAAAAGGTATTTGAATGCAAGTTCAATCAATGGCTATTCAGATGGTTGCACCCCGACATTGGCATTGGTTTGGCTTTGAAATGGTCGCACAACCATCGCCTGAAAAAGCTCAAGAACGAGGTGGAACGAGGCTATTATGACGATATCCCTAACACCCGCCTCTATCAATATGCCCAAGAGCAAGCCAAACTTGACCCAAGCATCGATTTCTTCGTCTTCGGCCACCAACACAAGCCCATGCAGTATCAGAGCGGCGACCATGCATTGACGACCATTGTGGGAAATTGGATTTATGATTTCACTTATGCCGTCTACGATGGAGAGACAGTTATTTTAAAACAATTCGACAACTAAATAAACAAATCGATAATAAATAAAACGTGATCAATTAAACAAAATAACCATGAAAGTTACAGACAAGTACATTGACGAAAACAAGGATCGTTTCCTCGAGGAATTATTTGAACTGATAAGAATCCCGTCCATCAGCTCGGAATCCGCACACAAGCAAGACATGATTCGTTGTGCCGAGTGCTGGCGCGACAACCTGTTGAAAGCTGGTGCCGACAAGGCCGAAGTGATGCCTACCGATGGCAACCCCATCGTTTATGGTGAAAAAATCATCGACAAGAAGAAACCTACCGTGTTGGTCTATGGCCACTACGATGTGATGCCCGTCGACCCCATCGAACTATGGAAAACCGACCCATTTGAGCCTGTCATCAAAGATGGCAAGATTTGGGCTCGTGGTGCCGACGATGACAAAGGACAATCGTTCATGCACGCCAAGGCTTTTGAGACCATGGTCAAGACCGACACCCTCCCCTGCAACGTGAAATTCATGCTCGAAGGTGAAGAGGAAATCGGTTCGGGCAGCCTTGCCAAATGGATTGTGAAGAACAAGAGGCTGGTGAAAGCCGATATCATTTTGGTGTCCGACACTTCAATGATTGCAGCCGATGTGCCAAGCATCACTACTGGCTTGAGAGGCCTCGCCTACTGGGAGATTGAAGTCACCGGTCCCAATGCCGACTTGCATTCCGGTCTCTTTGGAGGTTCCGTTGCTAACCCCTTGAACGTTCTTTGCGAGATGATTGCTGGGTGCATGGACAAGAGCAATCACATCACTATCCCGCATTTCTATCATGACGTTGAAAAATGTTCCAAACGCGAGCGTGAACTACTCAACATGGCGCCTTACAACGAAGAAGAATACAAAAAGAGTCTGGGCGTGAAGGCTTTGCGCGGTGAAAGGGGCTACACCAAAATCGAGAGAGTGGGCATCCGTCCCTCCTTCGACCTCTGCGGCATGTGGGGTGGCTATACTGGAGAGGGCAGCAAGACCGTACTTCCCTCCAAAGCTTATGCCAAACTATCTTGCCGTTTGGTGCCACACCAAGATCATGAAAAGATTGCCAAGTTGGTGAAGAGATATTTCGAGAAGGCAGCTCCTGACTACGTCACCGTGAAGGTCACCCCGTTACATGGCGGTGAGGCATACGTATGTCCTATCGACCTACCTGCCTACAAAGCTGCCGAAGCTGCATACATGCACACTTACGGCAAGCAACCCATCCCCATGCGCTCGGGCGGAAGCATCCCGATTATCTCTACCTTCGAGAAAGTACTGGGTATCAAGTCTATCCTTATGGGCTTTGGCCTTGGAGAAGACGCCATCCACTCACCCAACGAGAACTACCGCCTCGACCACTTCTACAAAGGTATTGAGACGATTATCGCGTTCTATCAGCATTTCGCAAAAGGTGATAGTATTGCGTAATTATCGAAACACAAACTCAAAGAAGGAAAGGCCATCATAGTCTTTCCTTCTTTTTTTGCATAAAAAACACTTGATTCAAAAATAATGTCTAATTTTGCCAAAGAAAAGGATTGACAATGGATGAAAAAATCATCAACAACATCAAGCAAACGCTCCTACTGAACCTACCTTCAGGAGGATATGCATTGTTGTATGGCTCTAGGGCAAGAGGAGATGCTCATTCGGGTTCTGATTGGGACATTCTCATCATTCTCGACAAAGACAAACTTTTGCCAGAGGATTATGATACCATTTCTTACCCATTGCGAGAACTTGGCTGGGAACTTGGCGAATACATAAACCCTGTGATGTACACTGCCAAAGAATGGGAAAGCAGCAAGTTTACACCTTTTTATCACAATGTCATTGACGAAGCAATACGATTAGCATGAAACTGACAGACGAAGAAAGAACAATTGTAGTAGGCCTGCAAATGGAAAAGGCGCACCGATTCCTTGAACAAGCAGACGAAATGAGTAGGCAAAAATATTGGGACATTGCTTCAAACCGGTATTATTATGCTTGTTATCATGCAGTTCAGGCATTACTCATTAAAAATGAATTGGTTGCACATACTCATGATGGCTTATTAACTCAGTTCGGGCTACATTTCGTTAAAGCAGGAAAAGTGGAATCACGATTGGGGGCTTTTCTATCACGTATGGAACAACTTCGCGAAAAAGGAGACTACAATTGTTTTTACTCCATTACAGAAGAAGAAATAAAAACAATAACGGAGCCAACGAAAGAATTGATTCAACGAATTGAGGAGCTTTTGGCCGAGTAGGTTCCTATAGCACAAAGACAATAAAAGGAAGAGTCTATTGGCTCTTCCTTTTTTGCGTATAATACCTTAACTCTAACTATTATTTCGAGAACATCACCTTTTCGCTGTTGAACATGCGGGTCAGAACCCAGACGGCGATGCCTGTGTAGACCACATTGGCAGCCAAGGTAACGATGACAGGCATCCATTTCATCTCGTGGGCAAAAACCGAGGTCATCGCCTGGATGGAATTGTAGAAGGGAATCAGATAGGCCGTCAAGCTTTCGGGCGCGCCGTTCTGGAACATAGGCGTCAAGCCACAGAACATCACCACCAACATGAATGGCGTAATCATGGTGCCAGCGTTCTTTACAT
>JAEEGK010002201.1_pt1 | contig 48727 bp, 33 predicted proteins | sample 8958771 | NCBI WGS metagenome assembly JAEEGK01 (sample SAMN16246547, study PRJNA631951) | gut metagenome | biome: gut microbiome; feature: rumen; material: SC-attached | host: Bos | place: Iran: Karaj | collected 2018-10 | reverse complement strand
ACCCCTTGTTTCTGTGTCTCAGAAGCCTTCATCGGCTCGGTGAAAAGCCTTGATCCTCTTAGGGAGGCGCCTGTTCCTTCAGAGGGAGAAGGGCTTGTTCCGGCAAAGACAAACAGGATTTCCTTAGAACACTGCAAAGGTACCACATTTTTCGCAAACAAGAGAACATTTTGTTAGATATTTTATCCGTTTTAGAACTATTTACTACATGATAGCAAATATTCAGTATCGAGCATTAATTCTCACCTGTCAACTACAACTACTACAACTATAATAATCACTCTGACGCAAATCGGTGAAAGGGTCTAAAATAATTTTATATATAATATATATTATTATAATAATATATATTATATATAAAATTTAGAAAAAGATTTATAAATTCCCCTCACTCTTCTCTTTTTAATAATTTGTAGTTGTTGTAATTGTAGTTGTAGTAGTTATAGCTATCCTCCCATGCGTTTGCTCAAAAAAGTTTCAAAAAAGTTTGGCCGTGTCGGGATTTTTTCGTAACTTTGCAGGGTATTAGAAAGCATATCAATATATGGATAATAAAGGTTTCAAAGTCTCCCAGTACGCCTGTGCCGTGTTGCTCATTGTGAGTAGCATCGCCCTCGTGGCGTATCAGGTGATCGAGATCGACGACGTGGCGACGGGACTGCTCTACTATGTGGCCCAGTCGTTCCTCTTGGCCGGCTCGATCTTCGGACTTGACCACTATATCAAAATCATCAACAAGCGCTATAAAAATTAGGAATTAGAAATTAGAAATTAGGAATTAGGAATTAGGAATTAGAAATTATGATTACCGAGATAAACAACAATATAAGACTTTCCAAGCACTTTTCTGTGAGCGAATTCCTCCATCTGGGCAAGTATCCTGAGAACATCCCGTCCGTGCAGGATGTGGTGAACATGACCTATGGCTGTCACCAGCTGTTAGAGCCTGCCCGGATCATCGTCGGCCCCATCATCATCAATTCCGGCTTCCGTTGCGAGTCCGTCAACCGCAAGGTCGGTGGTGTCAAAAACTCCCAGCACCTCTTCGGCCAGGCCGCCGACATCCGTCCCCAAGACCCTGCCCAGTTCCAGCGCTTAGTCGATTTCTTCAAGTCCTGGGAGTTCACCGACCAGCTCCTCACCGGCCGCGGCTGGCTCCACATCTCCTGGAACCCCTTCGCCCCACCCCGCCATTTCGTCCGGATCAGTTACTATAAGTGAAAAAGCGTGATTTCGTTAAACTTTGTCACTTTTTTCACTTAGTTGTGTATGATTTCCAAATTATTTCTTATCTTTGTGGACACCAACGTACTCATCGGTGCCTACAGTGGCGATGCCCGTTTCCAGACCGACAGCGACTGCCTGCATTACCTTTACTCCATTGTGGGCAAGAAGCTCTACGCTGTTGGCTCGGAAGCAGAAGTGCCGCGTCATCATCACCAACAACTACAAGGACTACCGCCTCTTGCTGGGTGCACAGATCATCAAACCCTCGAAGGTGAGGACGATAGCCCGATAGGTCTATTAAATATGTCTCACTGGGGCCATACACAACGTTCCTGTCCCCATGTGTACACGGGCAGCAGGCCGAGTACTACACCTGCACGGAGATGGTGAAGGATGGTGACGAAGAGAACTACATCGCGCTTATTGTGAAGCGTAGCCATCCGCTGCTACAAGAAATCATCAAGATGTACGACGAGGAAATCGCGATGTTCCGCGCCAACAAGCCGTAGCAGTCCGCTTATTGATAGTCGCTGGGACAGGTACTTGGGTATGACGGCTGTTATGACTCAGGTACCTCTGTCCCCACGGCTAATGAAATACAAAGAAAAACGAGTTTTCCTTTGGTATTTCGCTCGATTTGGATAAATTTCTCACGCTCAAAAATGAAAATTAATTCTCATTTTGTTCGCTTAATCGAAATTTTGCACTATCTTTGCAGCCGTAAACATATAAACAACGAGAATTATGGCAACAACGACGACACAAGCCCCTGTAGAAGCACAGTTGCTGGTAAGCATCAGCGACCTGTCGATGGTGAACGACATCAAGAAGGCCATCAGCATGCTGAAAGGCGTGACGAAGGTGAAAAAGCAAAGGACCAAGACCCGCATCTACGACCCGGAGACGGGCGAGTATATGAACGACAGGGCCGTGAGGGACATCGAGCAAGCTCTTGATGACGCGAAGCACGGCAGGTTGAAAACCTACAACTCGGTCGATGAGTTTTTCAAGGAAATGGGACTGTAGATTATGGCGTACACTGTTAGAATCTCGAACCGTTTCAAAAAGCAGTTCCGCCTCTGTATGAAGCGCGGGCTCGACATGGAACTCATCAATGAGGCGATGCGCCTTCTTGCTGCCAACGGCTCACTGCCCGCCAAATACCGCCCGCACAAGCTCTCGGGCAAGCTGCAAGGTGTTTGGGAGTGCCACATCGAGCCCGACTGGCTGATGACATGGAATCAGAACGACATGGAACTGACGCTCCTGTTCCTGCAGACAGGCACCCACTCAGACTTGTTCTGAGACGCACGCCGACATCATTTCCCCAAGACATACATTTTTCCGCCGGGACATCCGATGAGGATGGGCCCGGCGGTGTCGTTTGCGCCCCCTGTTAATAGTCGCTGGGACAGGTACTTGGGTATGACGGCTGTTATGACTCAGGTACCTGTCCCCACGGCTATCTAAGGTAGTAATCAAGAGCCGAGGTCATTGCGATAGCCTCGGTTCTTCCTTTTTTTTTAGGGAATCGTGCGTGGAATCTCGGAAAAAATGTGTATCTTTGCAGCCAAAAAGCAGTGATACAACTATAAACAGATGGAGATACTCGGGCAGACACCAGTACAGTCGATACTGTTTTTCACGCTCTTCGGCGTGACGGGAGTGGTGCCGCTTCTGGCGGCGCTCTACCTGCTGCTGTGTCCAGTCAATGCCATTGCGCCGGGCACTACGCCGCCGGTGCGGTTGCGGCGTTGGGCGGCAGCGTTCTTCACCTTCTCGGCGTTGACGCACTTGTGGTGGCTGCTGTTCTTCATCTACTCCAACAACTTGGATTCCTTAGGCTATCAGCTGATTGTCCTGATCGACTCCATACTGCTGCTCACCACCATTGCCGGCACCATGCTCTCCATGCTGCAGGACCGCCGCCGCCCCTTGTGGCCCGTGCTGGCGGCCATGCTGCCGTTCGTGGCGTTCTTCGGATTATACTATACCTTTCCCAGCGACAAGCTCGAACTGATAATCAAGTCTTACCTCATGTTGCTCAGCATAGCCTTTGCTGTCTATATGGTATTGGCCATCCACAGGTATGACCGTTGGCTGAACGACAACTATGCCGACCTGGAGCACAAGCGGGTGTGGCTGAATCAGGTGGTGGCGTTCTTGTGTATTCTGGTGTTCGTGCTTTACGAAGTCGCTGAAGACATGGACTTAAGCATCTGCCTCCATCTTGCCAACCTCGTGCTGATTTTCCTGCTGCTGTGGCGCGTGGAGACACTGCCGCAGTTAGATGCCGCGCCTGCAGAATCTGCGTATGTCCCAGAGACGATGCCAGTAATGCCGACACAGCCTGAACAGCCTTCGGTCGATCCTATCAGCATCGACGTTGACCAGATGGAGCAGTTGCTGAAGGAGCACTGCGAGGCCACGCGACTCTATCTGGAGAAAGATCTCACGCTTCAGACGTTGGCACAGGCCGTGGGCACCAACCGCTCATACCTTAGCCAGTACTTCTCCCGTAAGGGCATTACCTACAATATCTATATCAACAGTCTGCGCATCAACCTCTTCATTAGCCGCTGCCGGGAGCTCGCCGCTGCCGGGCAGGACATCCCGATTCAGCAGTTGTCGCTGGAGAGCGGATTCGGCAGTTATCGCACCTTCAGCCGCGCGTTCCTGCAGCGCACCGGTCAGAGCGTCACGGCCTGGATGAATGGTGGGGGTAATGTTTAGCGAGATTGTCAGGAGATAAAGAAAATCATTATCCGCCGAAAGGAGTTTCGGCGGATTTTTTGTGCCGTTTCAAGTGGTCATGACAGGACAAATTTACAATTTTGGCAGGACAAATTTACAAAAGAGGACAAATCGTAAAAAAGTGAGGACATATTTTCAAAATCTTCCGATGCGGCTGATTCGGGCGCTGTGGAATCTGGATTTTTTCGTAATTTTGTAGGAAAAAACAAAACTGCTAATGACTAGCAATAATAATTCAAATCGCAAGCGCTGTACCGTCATCTGTCCCCGGCTACACGCTGGCGCACTACTAGCTCCATTGCATTAGATAAATTGCTCACGCTCGACAATTCAAGCAAGCTTGATTGTTCTCGCTAAAACGCAATTTTCGGCTCGTCGATCTTTAACTTACTGAGACAAACGGATATTTCATCAATTGACAATTGATAATTGAAAATTATTACCGTACCGCGCACCAAGCGGCTCTCTTCTTACGAGCGTTCGCTGCGCGACCTCGATGAGGGCCGTGTATATGACTACGACAGTCTTGATGACCTTATCAAGGAGATCGAGGGATGAGTACAAAGTATAGACTTCGCATCACGGGCGAGTGCAAGAAATATAAAAAGTGACCATCGGGGCCTAGGCCCGACATTCCCCCTCAACAGAATAATATCCGCCGAGACATCGAGAGATGGGCTCGGCGAATTGTTTTTATCCGTTTGGTCTCAGAGACAAGATGAAACGAAGACGGATCACGCGGATGAGACAAAAAGAAAAGATTTATAATTCATATTAAGTATAACAATTTAAAATTTAAAGCTTATGAAACAAAAAAGATTACTTTCAATGCTCGTGCTGCTCGCAGCAGTAGTATCGGGCGCGTGGGCAACAACCCCCAACTCCATTGTTATCAATGGGACACCTCAGGTTGGCGATAAATCTATTTCGCTGACTTATTATTTCGATCCGGCTAATGTACCCGGTATCACATCATATGCTCCGACCCTAAAAGTGAAATGCGCTGCGGACAACAAGTGGGACGAAATGAATTTGAGTTTAACTGAAGTTTCATCCGGCACGACAAATATCTCGCTGAGCACTTTAGGAGAATTCGAAGCTGGGAAGACTTATGAAGTATGCTTTGCCTACAATAACGGGGCCTGGGTAGATGATGTGTTTCAGTCCTTCGTCCCTGCTGCCGCTGGCTACAGCGTCACCCTGAAGGACGGCGTGAAGGATGCCGACAAGTGGACGGTGAAGGTTGGCGAGGGCGAGGCCCAGGCGCTGCCCATCGGCGGACTGAAGGGCGACGGCTCGGAGACCGTGACGCTGCAGTACACCGGACGACTGAAGGTGAAGGGCGTGAAGGCTACAAGCGATGCGGCACCGGCGGCCAACCCCAACGCCTATCTGAAGTGGGATGGTACGCAGAAGAAGCTGGTGGCAACACCGATGCCGGAGAGTTTCACCACCGTGACGAGTGAAAACACTCAATGGTCAGCAGGCACCTATGTGGTGGAGGGACAAGTCGACTTCACTTCAACGATTGAATTATCAGGTGATGTCAACCTGATTATCAAGGATGGTGCCAAGTTGACTGTTTACCATCTTAATGGCAACACCCATAATCTCAGCATTTATGGCCAAGCCCAGATGACTGGCGAATTGGATGTTAATCACTCTGGTGGTGATGCTATTAACGAGATTCCCACGTTGGAAGTTCACAGCGCCAAGGTAACAGCGACTTCTTCTTCCGACTATGGTGCCGGTTTCGGTGATATAGGAACATTTAACGTCTATGGCGGTTCGGTTGATGCCAAAGGCACAGCTACGGATGGTGGTTGTGGAATATGTCTGGGAGAAAATGGCTCTATGAACATCTACGGAGGCGAGGTAAAGGCCGAAGGTAAGGGAAATGATCTCGATAGCTATGGAATTACGTGTGCAGAGAGCCTTGCAACAACCGTCAAAGTCTATGGTGGCAAGCTATGGGCAGGGTGTGCTGATAATAGTGCTCTTGATAATCGCGGTATCACCCTCACCAAGGGCGATGGCTTCACCGGCAAGATTGAGACCAGCAACGATGGTTCATATTGGAACGAACTACTTCCTGGTGACGTGCTTACTACCAAGTACGTAAGAGTAGGCTACTAAATATATAAAAGGTATAAACAACATAAAGATATGAACAATATGAGAAATAAAATATTAATGACGCTCGCACTGCTACTCACGGCAGTCGGCGGAGCGTGGGCCGAGCAGGTCACCATCGCCACGAACGAATCACAGACGTCCTACAAATCAGGCGACGTTACCATCACCTGCACCAATGCGGGCGATGAAGATGGAGCCTATATAGGATGGGAAGGGGCAACAATGACCATCTCCTACTCCGGCGGGAACAACATCGAAAGCTTGGTGCTGACGATAAGTTACTCCCAAGGTGGTGAAGTGACCGCTAATCCGGGCACCTGCGAGGTTAGCGGCAGCACCGTGACCGTCACGAATATCAATCAATCGAGCGTGACAATCGGGGCTACTAATGTTAAACAGATAAGTCAGGTTGTGGTGAACTACGGCCCCGCCTCCGCCGCCACCGCCGTCGACATCGCCTGGGACAAGGCCAAGAAGACCGGCACGTTCACGATGCCCGGCGACAACGTGTTTGTCGTGCCCGAGTACTACCCCCAGGCCGCGCTCACCGCAGAGCCCACCGCCATCAATGACGTGCCCGCCACCACCGACGGCGCCATCGTCAAAGCCGGCACCGTGGCCAACATCGGCAGCACCACGACCGCCCAGGGCACCGTGATGTACTACGTCAGCCCGACGGCCCTCGACGACGCCGCCCTGCTGGCCCTCGCCGCCGACAAGTGGACAGCCGACGTGCCCACCGCCGAGAGCCTCGCCCAGGGCCAGGCCTACGTCTACTACTACGTGCGCGGCAACGACAGCGACACCGACGAAGAGAACTTCAACGACGGCGACATCCTGGCCGCCAACGCCCTCACCGTCACCATCGCCGCCGAGCCCACCTACGCCGTCACCTACGCCGAGGGCACCCAGGATGCCGACAAGTGGACGGTGAAGGCCGGAACCGACGGCTCCTTCCAGTCGCTGCCCCTGAAGGGCGTGAAGGCCGGAACGAAGGTGAAGCTGAAGTACGACGGCGACCGCAGCATGTTGAAGGGCGTGAAGGCCGAGAAGAAGGGCGGCGCAGCGGGCAACGCCTATCTGAAGTGGGATAACACGAAGAAGGAACTGGTGGCAACGGAGATTCCGGCAGAGGTTACCACGGTGGCGAATGCTGACGCTGATGTCACTTGGGAAGCAGGCACCTATGTGGTGGAGGGAGAAGTCACCATCAATGGAAAAATTTCTTTAAATGGTAATGTCGACCTGATTATCAAGGACGGCGCCAAGTTGACTGTCACCAACCAGATTGTGGGTTCCGATAACGGTAAAAATCTCAGCATTTATGGCCAAGCCAATCAGACTGGCCAATTGGTTGTTAATTACTCAGGTCATGCCATTACGAACGTAACCACATTGGAAGTTCACAGCTGCCAGGTAAAAGCGACTTCTTCTGGCAACAGTTGTGGCGGCTTCAATTTTATACAAACATTTAACGTATATGGCGGGTCGGTTGATGCCGAAAACACCGCCGCCAATGGCGGTTACGGAATTTCTTTGGCTTCCAGTGGCTCAATGAATATCTACGGAGGCGATGTCAAGGCCGTAGGTAAGGGAAATAAATATGGAATTACTGGTAGTAGTACAACCGTCACCGTCTATGGCGGCAAGCTGTGGGCTGGGTGTGCTGGTAAAAAAGCTATAGATCCCTCCAGAGTCACCCTCACCAAGGGAGCAGGCTTCTCCGGCAAGATTGAGACCAGCGACGATAATTCAGCTTGGACTGAATACACTGAAGCTGGCACACCTGAAACCAAGTACGTAAGAGTAGGCTATTAAATATATAATAGGTATAAACAACATAAAGAAATACAATATATGAAAAATTCGATTAAGAGAGAGCAAAGTCAAGCTTGCTTGAACTTTGCCGAACGGAAGAATTTTCGGCTGCAAGCCAAACATAAGATATTAATGACGCTCGCGCTGCTACTCACGGCAGTCACGGGCGCATGGGCACAGGAGCTTAGCGAGTCGTTCACGACCAACCATGAAGTCTCGGTCTACACCGGTGAGCACTTCAAAATTACCGTAGGTGATAAAGGCTCCGGAAAAGGATTCTATTTGGCTGAAAACAAGTACGCCACCATCGAAGCGCTGAACGGCGAGATCATCACCAAGGTGGAATTAACCAAAGGCTATTATTACATCGATAATTTCTACTGTGAAGTTGGCACCACCAACATCAGCGGCGATGTGGCCACCGTCAGCGGCGTGAACAACACAAGCCTGACCTTCACCGCTACCGGCGCCCTCCAAATCAAAGCCGTCAAGGTTTACTTCATCACTGCCCCCATCGAGGTGACCCCCGTCGAGGTGACCTGGAACGAGTCCGAAGGCGTGTGGGAGTTCGACATGCCGAAGGGCAACGTGGAGCTGAAGATGCTGTACTACTCGCTGACCGGCGTGACGCTGGCCGGCGGCAGCAGCGCAGGCGGCACGGCCACACTGCTGAAGGAGGACTACTCGCCGCTGACGGCTGACGACAAGGTGAAGGAGGACGAGCGCTTCGTGCTCCTGGTGGACAAGACCGAGGGCTACGACTTCGGCGTGACCCTGAGCACGGGCGAAAAGGCCGCGATGACGGAGTTCACCGCGGACGAATATAAAGACTACATCGACTACGCCAAGGAGCAGGGCATCGCCGTTTCGCCGAACACGGTGATGAAGTGGGTGACCATGCCCCACGTCGATACGGATGTCCTGACGATGACGATGGACATGCAGAAGCAGAAGACGTTCACGATGCTCTATCAGCCTACCGACGCCGCTACGGACGTATGGGTACGCTTCGGCGTGACGCAGAACGGCGAGGAGTCGTTCACCTACTCGCGCATGTCGAAGAACTCGCAGATGGGTGACAAGGACGTATGGTCGATGAAGATGCTGTCGTCGTTCGCACCGACGAAGGTGGCCTTCTTCACCACCGAGGAGGCTGCCGCCAGCGACGCAGCAACGATGAGCAGCGCCGTGGTGAGCACGACGGCCGACTGGAAAGACATCACCGGCGGGCAGTACCTGCTGGTCGGCGGCAACGCCACGACGAAGGTGGCCGCATTCGTGACCGACGCCAAGTCGGCACCGCTCTACAGCGGCGAGACGGTCAACATCGACTACAACAGGGAGAACCCGGGCGTGACGTATCAGATTGCCGTGTGCCAGACCGACGATGACGGCAACGTGACCAGTCCGGGCGCAATCAGGCTGCTGGCAGCTCCGACCGCTCCAGAGGGCAAGGAGTTTACAGCATGGCGCACGCTGGAGGGCAACGCCCCTGACAAGAACGAGCAGCTGTACACCCCGGGCAGTCAGTATTCCATCTACGAGAACATGACGTTCACCGCCGTATGGCAACCCATACAGGTGAAGACTACCTTCGCCCTGAACGGCGGCACGGGCTTCGACGCCCAGGCCCAGACAACCTACGGCCAGACACTCGCCCTCAGCGGCGAACCCACACGCAAGGGCTTCGTCTTCGACAAGTGGACGGTGGCCAAGGCCGTGAGCGAGAGCGGCGTGCTCTTCGGCAGGGGCTCTGAGTTCGACATGAACACCAAGCTGACCGCCGACATCGGCCTGGCCGCCCAGTGGAAGCACGTACACGAGTACACCTGCTACCCCATCAGCAGGTTCCCTTCGCTGCAGAGCTATATGAAGTATAACGGCGTGCTGCACATCGCCGTCTGCGGCTGCGACGACATCGAAATCGTGGAACATGAGTTCAACCCCGCCGGCAAGTGCGTCTGCGGATACGAGAAGCCGGGTGCTACGAAACTGCAGCTCGACATCGCCTACGGCAAGCTGGAAGGCACGTCGTTCACCACCTTCGCCAACGGATTCCCCGAGTTCCCGACGAAGGGCCAGGAGGTGACCGTAGAGGCATTCCACAACTGGGGCGACCTTGAGTTCCAGAAGTGGCAGTACAGCACCGACGGAGGCACAACGTGGTACGACCTGGCTGCCTTCGAAATCGTGGGCTTCCTCATCCCCTGCAGCATGCAGACACGCGCCATCTACGTCAACCCCGTACAGACACCGACCATCGAACTGGCCACCAGCCAGCACGAAGACTACGCTCAGCAGGGCGGCCAGACCTACACGATGGACAACATCCTCTACCAGATGAACTACAAACTGCCCGACGGCTACAAGCTGCTTGACGCAGGCATACGCATGGGCGACAACTCCGGCATATCCTACTACGAGCAGAAGGAGCGCACCTACTCATACGACGCCGAGGCCAAGGCCATAGCCATCGGCATGCTGACGGTAGTGAGCATCCTGAACGGCGAGCCCACCACGGCCGACATGTCGGCTACCGAGAAGTACTGGGCAGAGCGCGAGAACAGCGTCCTCGACGAAATCAGCCCCCGCACACTGGCCGAGCACATGATGGACAGCAAGCCCATCAACGTCGAGAAGTACGACCCCATCTACTGGGAGGCTACCGCACAGACCAAGGGCCTCTCCGGCTCCATGGCCACCATGCCGCCCCTGCGCTTCGCACAGAAGAACAACCAGAACCACTACATCTACGGCGTCGGCTACATCCGCTACAAGGACAACAGCGGCAACGTGAAGAACCTCTACACCGACGCTGTCGCCGCTACGGTGAACAACCCGAACCAAAGCACCGTGAAGAAGGAACTGGAATCCGGCGCACGCCAGATGACTCTCGGCTTCGACGAGAACACGGCAGCCGCACGCAAGGCTCCGAACCGCCTGCTCGAGTCTCAGCCTACGGACGAGCAGCTCGACCTGAGCACCATCACCGCCCCGCAGACCCAGCTCGTGGTCTATGCCGACGGCAAGTATAACGCCCAGCTCTCCGACGCCTACGGCTACGGCGAGACGGCCACCGTCACCGCTCCCGACGTGCAAGGCAAGACCTTCTCGTACTGGACGGCCGACGGCTCCGTCATCAGCACCGGCAAGACGCTGACGTTCACCATGAACGCCAACACCACCCTCCGCGCCCTCTATGACGAGGCCACCGTTCCTGCATTCTCTCCTGCAGGCATCACCTCCGTCACCCGCTCCAACGACGGCGAGAAAATCAACATCCAGGCCGTCGCCAACGGAACCTTCACCGAAGCCGGCTTCGTCTATAGCACCACCGCCACCGGCGACAACCTGACCATCGGCGTTGAAGGTGTCGAGACGATAGTTGCCGTGAATTACCGCAGCCTGGGCAACGAGGTGCCCGCCAGCGTCCTCGACCGGAACAACTGCTGGAGCGCACAAATCACGCCCGACGCCGCAGACGCCATCTATCACGTCCGCGCCTACACCAAGAACGGCAGCGACTACAGCTACGGCGACGTGAAGGACGTGAAGTTCTCGAGCCTGAAGAGCGGCATGAAGATGACTGCCAACATCGAAGCCTTCGAACATGAGGCCGATCCCTCCCTCAGCCAGCTCTTGACACAGCTGAAGAACGCAGGCCAGCTTCCCGCAGGCTACGCAATAGAGGTGGCCGCCGGTGAGAGCGTCACCTACTACAGCGACAAGGCCCTGAAGCTCTCGGAATCGTCTGCCGACGCCAAGCTCTACACCATCACCAGCGTAGGCCAGGAGACCGCCACCGCCACCGAGCTGACCGTGGCCGCCGCCAACACCCCGCTGCTGGTGAAGAACACTTCGAGGGAGACGCTGACCTTCCTGCTCGTCCCGACCGACGAAGAGCCCGACCTCGCCATCACCGTAGCACCTGAGTTCCAGGGCACCCTGACCGGCACCACTATCGCCGCCAGCACCGAGAACCAGAACAACTATGCCTTCAACGGCAAGGCCTTCGTCTGGGTGAAGAACGCCCTCGCCATCGGCGCCAACAAGTGCTGGCTCAGCATTGGCGCTTCCAGCGCCCGCACCCTGAACATCGTGTTCGACGATGCTACAGGAGTTAAAGAAGTTATCGGAGTTAACGAAGTTAGCGACAATAGCTGGTACGACCTGAGTGGACGGAAGCTGCAAGGCAAGCCGAACAGGAAGGGAGTATACATCAAGAACGGCAAGAAAGTGGTCGTGAAGTGAGAGATTGAATGAAACGAATTCATTTTTTAAGAAACAAATGAGATGTTTTTAAGAAACGAATGTGAATAATATGAATAATTTAACTCATAAATAATAAAGAATAAATGGTTCAGGAGAATTATTATTATTCATATTAGTGGATAAAATTATGGTCATTATTCAAATTCGTTTCCAAATAAAAAACAAGAGATTCGTTTCCAAGGAGAAAAAGAAACAATAAAAGAAAATAAGATATGAAAAGAATATTATTTAGTTTGCTCGCGCTGGTCGGCATGACACTGACCGCGAGCGCTGTGGAATCCGCCTACAGCCTGAGCTCAGTCGAAAGCGGTGGCATTGGCACCATAAGCTTTACGGTTGGCGAATCAGTATCACCCGTGACCTCGGCTGCCGAGGGCGCCGACGTGACTGTGACCATCACCCCTCCAACAGGATTCTCTATCGGTACTGTCACCGGCGAGTGGGACGCAGCCGTCGCCAAGACCCGCACTGACATCGACATGGAGAAGGACATCACCCTGACCCTCGAGTCTGAAGACGCGACTACCGGCGCCAAGACCTACTCGTTCAAGATGATCCGCGCCAACGCCGTGATCTCGGTCAAGTACGCGAAGCTGCTGAAGGACGGTTGTATCACCAATGTCGTCGACCCGACCTACACCGGTTCGCCCCTTGAGACTTTCATCCAAGTGTACGACGGTTCGACCCCGCTGACCCAAGGTACGGACTACACCGTCAGCTTCAGCAACAATATTCTTGCTGCCTCTCTCTCAGATGAAAACGCGCCGACAGTGACCGTCACTGGCATTGGCAACTACGACGGCACCGCCTCTACCACCTTCAATATCTTTAAGGCCGACGTCACGCTGACCGCACCGACCGCCGCCAGCAACCTGGTGTATAACGGCCAGCCGCAGACGCTGCTCAGCAGCGGCGCCACTGTCGACGGCCCCGGCGACATGACCGACGTGAAGATCCTCTACTCGATCGACCAGCAGACATGGACCGAGGACATCTGTACCGGCACCGACGCCAAGGAGTACACCGTGTATTATAAGGTGGACGGCGGCGCCAACCACAACGACATCGAGGCAGCCAGCCTCACCGTTACCATCAGTCCTGCAGAGCTGACGGCTGTCACGTTGGTAAGTGACAAGCTCGCGTATAACGAGCAGGAGCAGGCTGCTCAGGTGCAGACTGTCAAGGCCGGCGACATCACCGTGCCGGCAGATGGCTTCGACGTGACGGACAACAAGGGTACGAACGTCGGCAATTACACCGCCAAGGTGACCGGCAAGGGTAACTTCACCGGCACGGTGGATGTAGCGTGGAGCATCGTCGAGGGTACAAGCAGCGTGACGTTCAGCCAGAAGACGTATGAGAAGACCTTTGGCGACGAGGACTTCACCGTCGAGCCGACAGTGACGGGTGATGGCACCCTGGTCTATTCGTCGAGCGACGAGAAGGTGGCCACCGTCGACAGCGGCACGGGCCTCGTACACATCTTGGGCACCGGAACGGTCACTATCACCGCCACAATGAGCGGCGACAATATTGTTACTTCTTCCGACTCTTATGAGCTGACGGTCAGCCCGAAGCAGACCACGGTGACCATCGGCGCCACGGGTATGATCACCTATTGCGGCACGGAGGCTCTCGACTTCACAGGCAACGAGGATCTGGAGGCCTACACCGTGATCGGCTGCAGCTACGGCAGCAACACCATCTGGATGAGCCGCGTGTACAATGTGCCGGCAGAGACGCCGATCGTGATCAAGGCCGCCAAAGAAGGTACTTATGAGCTGAACATCGCCACCTCGACGGATTCGTACTACCTGAACAGGCTCGTGGGCAACCTCAGCGGCAGCACCATCCAGGTGAACGAGACCAGCGAGGACGGCACAGTGAGGAACTACTACCTGAAGAGCGGCGAGTTCAAGAAGGTGAGCAACTATGCGAACATCGCCAATGGCAAGGCCTATCTGCAGATGCCCGCCAGCGTGGCAGATGAGAAGGCCGGCAGCGCTGTGGACATCACGCTCAGCAGCACCGGCAAGTCGACCCTCTGCAGCGACGTGGACCTTGACTTCTCGGGCGTCGAGGGACTGAAGGCATACGTGGTGACTGGCTACGACATGCCTACCAAGACGTTCTGGCTGAACCGCGTGGTAGAGGCATCAGCCGGTACGCCGCTCTACCTCGCCGGCAAGGCGAACACGACCTACAGCATCCCGTCGAAAGGTGTCAAGACGTCGTTCGAGAACATGCTCGTGGGTAACCTCAGCGGCAGCACGATCCAGGTCGAAGAGGAGAGCGAAGACGGTGCACTGAGGAACCTCTACCTGAAGGAGGGTACGTTCAAGAAGGTGAATAACTACGTGAATATCTATAACGGCAAGTGCTACCTGCAGGCGCCCTCAGATATCGTCGCCGCCATGGCTCGCGGTATGGAGGATCCTGACTTTAACCTCGTACTAAACGACGAGCTGATGTCGATAGGATTCTCGGACATCGATGACGAGGCTACGGGCATCGTTCCAATTGAAAATGGACAATGGACAATGGATAATTCGGCTGGCGCGTGGTATGACCTGCAGGGCCGGAAGCTGCAAGGCAGGCCCACCCGAAGCGGTGTGTATGTGAATAACGGCCGCAAGGTGGTGCTGAAGTAAACCACGGATTTCGCAGATTTCGCAGATTTTACAGATAACATTTATTTATTAATTTTTAAAACAAACAAAGACAATGAAAAAAGAGTATTTTGCTCCCGAAGTGGAGACGATTGTGATGGAAACGCCGTATCTTCTGGCAGAAAGTGAATCAGAAGGGGGAAGCATCCCCGGCGGCGGAGAAGGAGAAGAAGGAGACTACGGCGAGTAACTCCTCCACACGACACAGGGGTGCCTGACCCTTTGTGTCCTACACTTTAGCCTCACTGCCAATTCTGGTGGCGAGGCTAATTTTTTTGTACATTTATAGTAGAACAGAGCACCCAAAACTTGGAGGCTCAATTTCTGGCGTTTGAATGAGAATGGAGCAGCTATTATTTGTCGCCGTAATGTCCCCAAGCGGATATAACGACCACCTCAACTACTTGGTCGTGAATCTCGTAAATTAGTCGATGCTTGTCACTGATTTTACGTCGCCACTGTCCTTCACGATCTCCTGTAAGTTGTTTTGGTTTGCCAGTGCCTGTACGGGGATGCTCATAAAGTTCTCCAATTAGTTTCAAGGCTTTCTTGTAATAAGCAGGCTCATCCTTCAAAAGTTTTTGAAGATCGAATTGCGCTTTCTCCTTGATATCTACGAAATATCGACTCATAGACTACGGATGTATTTATCGAGGTCTTCGACGCTTTCAAATCTCTTAGAAGGACCCTTTTTTGCCTCGTCGATCATCTGGAAGAAATCCTCCTCGGGCATGAAAGTGGGGTCGTCTTTTTTCTCTGCCACGAGTTTACGCAGGTACTTTGCTACACGCTTCAACATGCTCTCGTCCTCGGCCAGAGCACCCAAGTTGCGCAGTATCTCAGCATTCAGTTGTAATGTGGTCATAACTTATATATTTGTATTTCTGCTGCAAAGATACTCTTTTTTTTCTAATAATACTGGTAAATTCAAAATAAATATTTATTTTTGCAACAAATTACGGTTTTTGAGATAGCCAAAATTATGTAGAAACGACATCTATGGATGACCTAGTCGCTGGGACAGGTACTTGGGTATGACGGCTCCTATGACTCAGGTACCTGTCCCCACGGCTATTCTTAGGTCGTTTCATCCTTGATGTCGTCACAAATTGTGATGAGATTAGTATCCATTCTTGTTCTGTGAGTTGGAACATAAAATCGTTGGGAAAGCGTCTTGCATTACGTTTGACGGTTTGATTAAGTGAACGAGTCTCTACCTCATAAAGTATAGCCAGATCGAAATCAAGCATCACGCGCAGACCGCGAATGACGTAAATTTTGGATTGAATGATTTGTAATTCGTCCATAGCAATTTGGATTTAGTGTTAATACTGTGGTTTACGTCTGCAAAGGTAAAGATATTATTTGGAACGTCCAAATATTTTGGAAATTTTTTCGATTTTTGCCTATAATAATATAATAGGTGGGGAGGGCAAATCGGCTTCCGAATCTATAATATACACTAAAGAAGTTGGATTATTATATAATGTATACATCTTTTAAGAGTGTTCTCGCCGATATTGCTTTTTTCTCATTTAACTTTGCGGTCGAATCTCCCCAGAGGGATTAACCAAACATTATAAACATTTAAAACCATAAAATTATGAATCAAAACGAAAACGGACTGCCCGACAGTCAGAAGGGTTTCGAGGAGGCACTGCAGATCCTCGAAGCCTTTAAGGAGATGGCAACAAAAGTCATTGAGGAACTTATCCGCAAACCTGCAGTCAACAAAACCTATAAATACTATGAGTACCATGCTCCTGTGTATCAGTACAACGGCATTGATGAAAACAAAGAATGCACAAACGAGACGAATGCTACTGACAAGGTTGTTACTGAGGAAAAGAAAGCGACCAAAGAAATGATGAGTCGTGCAGCTAAGATCACTATCGATGGAGGACTATGGAAGTCGCAACGTTCGTGGTCTGTGACTTTCATAGTCTATGGGATTTGGGGCTATAAGGGCACTGTGACTGAATTTCTGGCAGAAGTACCCACATGGCCAGACAGATTAACCGCAAGGATAGCCTGCAATCGGGATGCGGTAGAGAAACTGAAGAACATGTATCACTTCACAAAAAACATCAATGAATGGAGGTCTAATGGCATACCGGAGCAATATTGCTTGCTTGGTGAGCAGTTAGATATGGAATTGGAGAAAATGGTTTCCTCCGACAGCGCATAAAGGCGCATAAAGGCGCAAAGGGCGCAAATAAAGGCGCATAAGGCGCAAAGTGTAGACGTTTCTTGTCTGCACTTTTTTTTGTGCCTAATTTTGCGGTGCAAACCTGAGGACGCTCAGATCATTTGCAGTCGTTCTGCTACATTTATTGATACAAACTGAAAAGGCTGAAAATACTCTCTTTTACCTCACAGGGGGTCTGACCCCTTGTGAGGTTTTCACACGAACATTATTTGTTCATTTAAAGGTCGCCTGAAAGGGGGCGACGTAAAATAAACATTGTGCTTATGACACAAACCGAAATCAGGGACTTCAAGAAGTTCATGAATGATCAAGACGCCTTCATGGTGTTTGAAAAGACCTACAATGAGAACCGCATGACGTTCAACCCTAAGAAACTGGAGGACTATCTGGAACTGACCCGGGCCGACATTGTGATACCTCAGGCTTTCATCTATCCGAAAGGGATCTACGGCAAGGACTTCTGGATGACTTTAAACATGGAATGGACCACACTGCTCAAACAGAAGCGGGCTGAGCACAGCGAGGCGGTGCAACTGAGTGGTCTCGACCTGGAAGTGATTGATGTTCCTTCGAGAACTATATGCACGGGTCTGCCGAAGGACACTTGTTCGCTGAGTCTCCGGGGCGGCAAACGGCTGACGCTGAATGTGGAGCACTCGAAGATGGTGGCCAAGAAACTCTCCACTCACATGCTGGTGACCCGCAGCCGGAAGACCAAGGACGTGGTGCTGATGTTTAACCGTCAGCGTGGTATCGAGGTGAAGTTCAAGCCGGGATCGAACGGTCTGCTGTTCAATAACGTTGAGCTTTGCAACAAGCTGATAGAACTGCTGGAACTTGACACGAACCAAGAGTACTTCCAATTGGGGATTGAACTGCTTGACGAGACAAAGGACTATTTGCTGTTTCTGCTGAAGAAAAAATGAACAACGGATTAAACGGATTAAACGGATTAGGATAATTAAAAGATTAAAAAATTAAAGAGTTAAAATTATGGTAGTAAAAATAATGAAGATGTTCCAGACGGTGGAGAGATCTTACCAGGACAAGAAGACGGGAGAAGAGAAGACCATCAAGTCGAAAGAGATCATTGTTTCTGACGGGTATCACTCGATGCTGGTGGAAGCCACTGATGATATGGCCGAGAAGATTGACAAGGCGGATCTGGCCGAGGGCACGATGTGCATGGTGACGGTGCGCCATCTGGTCCGCTCCTGGAAAAAGGAGAACGGTGAGGAGGTTTTTGCCAACAAGTGTTTACTCTTAGCCATCCAATAGCGTATGAGTAAGACTGAAGAGAAGAAAATCATCCTCGCTGAGCCTTCCAAGGATGAGACTTATTCAGCCCGCCCCAGCAGAAAGCCCGACATTTCGAGTCGGGCCCGGCTGGAGGGGTGGCATGAGGAAGGTGTCTATTTAGTGACCTCGGTAGTCCAGAGACCTGAACTGAAGCGGGAAAGGATCATCGATCAGAAGAACTTCAAGGTTTTGAAGACTCCCGGTGAGAAATCATCATCGCTCTGTCTGAACATGAGTGTGGATTCGAATGCTGCTGATCCCTACGGCCAGATGATTGACAAGGTCATCAAGGAGTTAGGGCCGAAAGCCCATAAACAATTGAAATATCAAACCTCTGGGCTGTGCTTTCAGGATGGTGAAAAGATAAAGGTCTATCACTCGAAGAAGGACGGTACTATCAAGGCTATTCTCTCTTTAGACGGGAACCAATCAAAGGATAAGCTCTTTATGGAGGTTTCTGATGTTATGAGTAAAATGTACAAAGCAATCAATTCAATCAAGTAACTATGACTAAATTTCAAATTTCATTGATCAAGACGATCATCATGCTCGTCTATACGGCCATCAAGATGGTCAAGCAGTTAATGGTCGAAAAGCCTGCCAATAAGAATGAGGTAGATGAATCGGCCATTATGGGAAGCTTCGGTGCCAAAATCGAAGAGTCTGTCAAGGAGGTGGCTGAGGTGATGCAACACTCCAAAAACAAGGATGTTGCCATTTATTTCCGTGATCTCATGTCGTGTTATGAAACAGGCAGGGATTTTGAGGATGATCCCCTGATTGATTTTACTTAAACTATTAATAGATTATGTGGAAGCAAATGAACGCAAAGGAGAAGGCTATCATGGAGTTGTATAAAAGCAACCCGGATATAGCCCAAAGTTACTGGCACTGCATCCGCTCGTTCAAGGAGGGATGCGGCTACGTTATGGAGGAGATTTACAATGTTCTCATCTTCGCCTCCCGAGATCCGAAGATGCAAGCTCTGACAGGCAAACTCTACAACGACTGGGCGCACGAGCGCTATCTGGAAGGTCTGCCTGCCGACGATTGGAACCTCTTTGTGAAGGATGTTCTGACCGAATTAGTGAAGAAATTAGGTGAAACGCTAAATTTTGATGTCTCTTCATGGCAATTTGTGCAGAAATAAAGAGAGGAACGCCCACCGTTCTTGTCGAATCGCTGGATAATCTTCTTGACCTCTTCAGAAACGAGGAGGTCAGGCGTAAGATTACTGCTTACCGTGAGGGTCTGCAACAGATCGCCACGTTTGAAGCGCATGGTGATGTCACATTGGCCAATAAAAAGAAAAAGGAGATAGGAGAACAGAAAAACTCCCTGCCCGGTGTGGTGTTTCAGGCAAAGGCATTCAAGATCCACAAGTGGGTTGACCGCGAGGGTAAGGATCACGGCGACGGTGCCTGGCGCCATCAGGAGCATGTGGTGATGAACGGCCTCTTCATCGTGGATATTGACCACGTGGATGATCCCCGGGAATTGTGGCAGGATCTGCTGAGAAGGAATGTCATGGCGTGGAGTCCGTTGCTGTCGTTCGTCTCGCCGAGCGGCAAGGGCCTGAAGATGGTGTTTCCCACATCGGTGGAGCGTGGCAACCTGGCCCAGAACCAGGCGGCCTTTGCCAAGGAGTTTGAGGTGGAGGTGGATAAGAAATGCAAGGACGCGTCGCGCCTGACATTCGTATCTACTTATGAAGATATCCTGTTAGTTAATCCCCAGATAATAACGTATGAGAATCAATCGTTCGTCGATAAATGGAATGGTCGCTATTGCGATGGTTCTGCTGATCTTGATCTATTTGCTGACGGGGCTGCTGGGAGCGGCGCTGATCATCAGGGAAAGTCTGTTGATGACAACATAGACGGCTGGGTCAGGGACTGTATCGCCAAGGTGAAGAAAGAGGAAACGCTGGAAATAGACGAGTCTCTCGAGAAGATCTGCTATAAAGGCATCCGTATCAATATCCTCGTCAACGACTGGATGGAAGAGGTGGGCATCAAGGACGGTGAGCGTCACGACCAGATGATGCGCCTCGCCAGGGATATGCGCCACATCGTGGAGAACAATCCCAAGGCCGTGTGGTACTATCTGCTGAAACAGAAGTTCGTCAAGGATCTGATTAAAGAGGGTGACAATGTGGAAAGGGATGTGAAGGACGCCCTGGCCTACAAGTACACCACCTATATGCCCAAGGTTTTCCAGAAGGTGTTGAAGAAGCACGCCGAGGCGATCCACAAGTCGAATCCCAACCAGATGAGCAAGGAGACCATCTATGAGCAGTACCGCAGATACGGGGAAAGCTTCAAGGCGCTCTTCCGCTATTATCCCTGCATGAAGGAACTGACGCACAAATTCGATGTGTCTTCCTATCCAGCCGTCCTCTTCAGCGGTGCCTGCCTCTACGGCACGCTGGCCACCCGTTGCCATTACCACCACTATCACGAGCCTGAGAAGGAGCGCAGACTGAACTATGAGGTATTCATCATAGCCGATCCTGCGACCGGTAAGAGCGGCATTGGTACGCTCGTTGAAGTGATCCTCAGTCCGATCATGGCTCAGGACAAGGCCTACCATGATTCGATCAACAGGATGAAGAAGGACAAGAAAATCAATGCCGACGCCAAGGAGAAGGACAAGGTGAAGGTGAACTATGTGGATTCCAAGGTCAGGATTCACGGTGCCCGCACGGCCAACAATGTCTTCATCGAGGATATGGTGAACAATGTGGAGGAGATCGACGGCGAGATGGTGAACCTGCACCTCTTCACGTTTGATGCCGAGCTCGAGTCCCAGCTGCTTGCCAGCAAGGGCGGTCAGTGGATTGACAAGGGCGTGTTTGAGCTGAAGGCCTTCCACAATGAGAAGGATGACCAGATGTATCGTAACAACGATTCCGTGTCGGGCCCGTTCTATGTGTATTGGAATTTCCTCTATACAGGTACGGCCTATTCCCTCTACCGCAAGGTGACCAAGGCGAACTTCGGTTCGGGTCTCTCCACGCGTCTGGCCGTGATCCCGCTGGCTCCTCAGAAGCACAAGATGATGGCTTTCAACAAGAACGCCCGCACCATTCAGCAGTATAATGAAACGCTGAAGGTCTGGGCCAACCGTCTGGATTCTTGTAAGGGTGAGCTGCCTATCCTGCCTATTGTGGAGGAGGCCTGGAAATGGACCAACGACATCATGAAGATCGTCGAGCAGACCGATGATGATGCGCTGGAGTTCCTGATCAAGCGTGTGTGCTATTACGGCATTCATTGCTCCGTGCCGTTCATCCTGATGCGGCATTGGGAGGAGTGGGTGAAGGACCACAAGCTGAGCATTGACCAGCACGACCTGGATCTCTGCGACCTCTTCATGGAAGTGCAGCTGTTCTCGCAGAAGGTGTTCTTTGGCAGAATGACCGAGAAGTATTGTGAAGGCAGTGAGCAGAGGATCGCTGAGGAATCGGCTGAGAATCTTCACACCAAGACTGTCAAACAGTTGGCTCAGCTGCCGGAAGAATTCACGACGTCTGTTATTACCAGGGAACTTGGTGTCACCTCAAACTATGCAGGTGTCCTTATCAACCGTTGGACTAAGGATGGCCTGATTGTCGTTAAGTCCTCAAATAAACCAAAGAAGTATTCAAAAACAGATATAGGTAAAACGATATGACAAACGAAAATAAAAAGATTAACGCCAAGGGGGGTGACAATTTGTCCCTCCCCATTGGCATCCGCCAGAGAAACCACCTGAACATCAGAGTGAACGACAAGAATCACTGGGTGGGTGAGCAATTCAGAAGCGTAAACCATAAGTTCTGTACGTTTGAAGATGAACTGTTCGGCTATCGTGCTGCGCTGAAAATCATCGCAGTCACCTACAGGAAAAGAGGCATCCTTCAGTTGTCAGGAGTGATCTCTACGTGGGCTCCACGGTCTGAGAATAACACCTCTATGTATTTTGCCTACGTGCTTGCGAGGCTGATTGAGAAGATGGGCATTCAAAAGGTGGATGATTTCTTCATGCCTGAGCCTTGTATGGCATTCAAGGACTTCTATGTGTCTCTGATTCACTACATGGCCATGGTTGAGATCGGTGCCGAGAATGAGAAGTACATCGACGATAAGAAAATCAGCCAGGCATTCGATATGCTTTTCCCGAAAGATAAGCTTCCTTTAAAATAATAATTATGGTATAGTTGTGAAACGAGTGGTCGAAAATTGTTTTTTCATTTTTTTTAATTGAACGTTTGCAGCAAGGTCGTTGAGAAACGCCCTTGCTGCTTTTTTGTATCCTAACCTTACATTCTTACAACCTTACAACCTTACAGAAAGCAACAGAAAGATCCGGACTCTCACGAGCCCGGATCCCACCAAAACAATGTAAAGTTCTAAAAATTGTCCATGATCGATGGACAATGGGGTTGTTAAGACCACCCCTAGCCCCTCCTGACTCAGGAGGGGAAAGGATTACTTAGCAATATACTTTTTGCCGTCCTTCACCACGATGCCCTTGTAGGTCTTAGCGACACGCTGGCCAGCGAGGTTGTAGGTAGCGGCAGAAGACTTCTTGTTGTTGACAACAACGCCATTGATGGCGGTCTCCCCGTACTGGTAAGGATCAGTTCCCGCACCAATCTTGATTGCGAAGTTTTCAGTACCAGTTGCGCTAATCAGATTCTCCTGAGTCTTACCGTCAGAATTTGCATCGCCCTTCAGATACCACTTAATGTTCTTAAAGGTATATGTATTAGCCTCCTTAATGCAAGCTAAGTCGAAGGTTATGTACTTTACAACGTCAACAGCTATGCCATCCCATGTCTTATTAGGCATCTGAATCTCTTTTTTGATGCTCTTCCATTCAGTATCAAAGGCATCATCGTCTTCCATACTGAAAGCTCCAGTAATATAACGTGTATTGCCTTCAACTATACCCTGGACAGCAGCAGTAGATTTAGCCTGCTGGGTAGCCTTATACTCGAATTCGAGAACGGTTTCCTCACCGGGGGCAAGGTCACGGTTAGAGTAAAGGAAGAACTGGTTGTCCCAGGTGTTACCTGTACCACCTTCTTCTTCACTAGAAGTCGGCTCTCTCTCCACAGCATCAATAACGATTTCTGTCGGGTTAGCAACGATGTCGATGGGCTCCGCAAACTCATCACCTTCCTCCTGGATGATATTAATCTGTCTGTCCTCGATAGCAAGATAGATGGTCCATACACCAGCTGCGGGGAGCTTGATCTTGGCATTAGAGCCTTCTGTGTAGTCACCCCAGTTGTCTTCACCGATGTAGGAGCCTGAGGGCTTCAGGGTAGCGCTTTTGAATGAAGCGTCGTGACCGCGAACGGTAGAGATCATGATCTCATTGACCCATGTATCTTTCTTTCCGGCTGTACCGACGGTGGCAACCAAGACACCGTCTTCATCGCCAGGCTGGAATTCAATAGCGTTGTCTAAGTCGTATTCAATACCATTGGCGGTGTTAGAAGAAGCCACGAAGAAGCCTTCGTCGAGTACCATGGTCTCCCAAGAGAGGTCATCGAAGTAGAAGACATTCGGCGTGCGGCCGTTGGTAGCGTCAGAGCAGAGGTTGAATGCAAGTCCCCAAGCATAGGGGTCATTCTCGGTATGGACAGTGAGAGTCTTGTCAAATTCCTTCCACTCTGTTGTGAACTCAACATCACCGGCAGCATTCCAGTTGTTATAAATAGAAGGATTCTTCTGGTGCCACTGAGTTCCAGCCTTACAAGCGTGCTGAGCCTTATACTTGAACTTGATTCTTACCGACTGGCCATCCTTCCAGCCTTGAGTACATTCGATCCAGAACTGGTTAGACCAGTCAACAGATGCATCAGTATCAATAATATCAATCTGATCGACATGAACGGCGAAGACGTGGTTTGACTCATTGCCTTCTTCAGGTTCGATATCTGTAGGATATGGACGAGCACGAGGACTGTCTGTAGAGATGTCGCCAGCCTGATCGTCAAAGTTCCTGCCCATTGTCAGAGACCATGCGCAGATTTCGGGAGCACGGTCGGTTCTCCAGTTGGCGTTGATACCGTCAGTTACCTCATTAGCCCAGTCTGGCCAGGGTGTTTCAGCATTACCCATCCAGATGCTCTCGGTGGCTACATTGGGAATGATGGCCTTGCCGTCGTTGGTGAGCCACTCCTGCCATACGACAGGACGCTGGTTGTCTCTTTCCTCGTGGGAGATCTTGATGTAAGAAATAGTCCAGTCGCCTACATAGTCACCGCACTGGATAAGTACAGCACCGCTATTGGCAAAGTACTGTGCATCGGGGTTGTTCATGCAGCCAGTAAATGTCAGCGTCTGCTCGTCTTTGGTAACGGGAATATCACCAGGTTTGTCGGAACCAGAGAAATATCCTCTGATGTTCTGCTCGACATTACCCTTGATCTTGATGGTGATGGTGTAAGACGCATCAGAATCTAAAGAGGGAACGCCAGGAAGCTGGAACTGGACGTCGTAAAAATTTGCCGTTGCTTCCTCGCTGTGGAAACAGATACCTTCACCGGGGACTACAGAGACGCGTGTTGCCGCATCATCACTTCTCCAGCCACCATTCCAGGAATCAGAAGTGACAGTCGTGTAGTCAATTTCCACATCGACTACCTCATCAGCCTTTACTCCCAGGAAACATGCCATGAGAGCAAACAATGTTAATAGCTTTTTCATAATTTAAAAATTAAAATATTAAAAAAATTATATAGTTAAAAATAAATAAATTACTTTGCGGTGAGACCATCGCAGAAGGCCTTATAGGTGGCTGTGCGCACCCAGTCCTTACTCTTCGTATCGACAGCCCAGAGGCCTACAGGATCGGAGGTGTCGGCGAGGTTGCCCTTACAGATGCCGGCCTGCTTGTCTTTGGGAATAATGGTCATATAGCTACTGATGACGTAAGCGTTATAGTCGGCGAGCTTCTGACGCTGTTCTGCCGTGATGTCCTTGGCAGCCACATTGGCACCCGTGGCATCCTGATACTTGATGTCGAAGTTGGAAACGCGGACGAGCTTGCCGGAGAGGGCCAAGTTCATCAGCAGGTTGTCGAGGATGTCGTTGTTTTCCTCCAGCGTGGCTGCATCCTCGCTATAGACGAGGTTCAGCTTGGCGTTGATACCGTCGATCTTGGCGCCTTTGGCGTCCCAGATGTTGATCCAGTACATGAGGCTCTCAAACTTCTTCTGATTCTCAAGGCCTGTCTCGCTGATGAAGAATTTCAGCTGGGCAGGGTCGCCACTGTATTTGACGTAAGCCTCGCTGGCCTCCTTGGAAACTGCGGGGGCGTAGTTGTCGCTGCCGAGAATGTCCTGCCAGTAGATCTTCTCAGTGGAGTGCTTGAGGTCGTACAGGCCGTTGTCCATGACAGCCTTCTCGTCGATGGCCTCGTCGATGAGGTCGAATGACGTGATGCGGCCTTCGTTGATCTTCATCAGACCGTCACACCAGGTGTGGAGGGCATACTGGATCGTGTCGCTCTTCTCCTTTTCGGTCTGCGGACGATGGTTGTCAGGATAGCAGCCTACCTCGACCTTTGAGATGTAGATGGGAGCGGAACGGGTGTTCTCGATTCTCAGGTAACCCTCGGTCTCGTCAGGTGCGCTCTGGCTTTCAATAACAACCTTCGTCAGCTTGCCGGCCTTGAGGGTGAACTTTCCGTCGGCACCGCTGCCGTTAACCTTGTTGCCTGAGAAGGTGACCGTGTAGGAAGCGTCCTTGTCGGTCTTTGCCCAGAAAGTGGTGGTATATTTGGCGGCAGGATCAACTTCGAAACCTTCGATGATACGGACATTGCAAGCCGTACCGATCTTGAGGGCATTAGCACCGTCGTATTTGACGATCTCGGCCTTTCCCTTCTCCACGGTACCAGTGAATTCATCGATGGTGGCGTAATCGACAGCCTTGACTTCGATATACTCCACAGTGACCTCGATGGGTGCCGTGAGCAGGGCCAGCCACTCGTCGGGCTGGTTGGCATTGGCAACGATAGGACTGCCATAGACCTCATAGTCAATCTCTTCTACATGGGAGAGGAGGTCGCTCATGTCGAGGAAGTTCATCACACCCTTGCCATTGATGATGCTACCAGCCATCAGGGTGGTGCCGAAAGAGACATCGTCGCAGTTGGTGACACAGGCGGCGTGGGCCAGCTCCTGCTTGTTGAACTCCGACACCTTCATGGTGGCACCGAGCTTCAGGTTGGGATACTTCTCTCTGTCGATGTATGACTTGACGGGATCCAGATCCAGATAGGGCTCGACGTAAGACGGATCGGGCTCTGCAGTGAAATCGTCTGTGACATTATAGTCGGCACAGGATGTCAGCGCTACGCTAAATGATAAATGACAAATGATAAATGATAAACCTATCAGAAGTCTTTTTCTTACCTTGGTAATCATAATTTTTCGCTTTAGCTCAAGCATAAATGCTCAATTTTCAATTCTCAATTCTCAATTATTTAACGTATTTAGATGAGAAGAACTCTCTCTTGTTTGACTCACGGGTCTGGACGACGAGGGTATCGGTAGTGGATACCTGGATGTCGCTGCTGGCGAATTTGATATCGTAAGCCAGACGGAGGATGTCACGCTGGACAGGCTGTCCGTTGTTGCTTCCCCACTGGTAGTCCTTGTATTCCGAACGCTCCGTTCCTTTGGCGATGAATTCACCTGAGCCGGTGGCGGTCACGTCTTTGTCATCAGTGGAAATCGTACACTGATCGCCATTGAACGTGAGGATGAGGTTACACTGTATGGAAGCACCAGAGGTCTTGAATTGTACAGGGAAGATGGCCTGCGACATGTTCTTGGTCTTGATTTCGCAGATCTCGTCGTTCTGGTTCACGGGGTTCTCCTTGTAGTGCTCGGGGTCGGAGTCCACCAGCGACACGTCTCTACGGATAACGGTTGAGGAAACGCCCTTTTCCGTCACCTGGTCAATACCACGGCGGATATATTTTCCCTGCCAGGGATTCATATACTTCACGCAGTAGAGCACGTAGTCCTTTGCCAGCACATCCCAGTCCTCGGTATTCGTGCGAGAGGGATTGAGACCTTCGCGGGGAGTGCCCGAGAGAATATGGTCAATGCCTGTGACTTCCTTCATCCACAATGGGATAACATAGTAGTCTGTGATGGATTTAGGATCGTTGAAGAAGTCATCGGTGAACTGCACTTCCACATAGCCTCGGCTGTCGCCATTGTAGGGAATGGTGTTGGACAGCAGACGATAGTGGCTCGTCGGCATAGGATGCACAGGCTCGGCTGGGTTGCCGCCTTCATCGGTGAAATAGAGGTTGTCGCAGAGACTCTCGTCGACGACAATGGTCGCCACAGCGTCACGTCCGCTATAGGCTCCACCCATAGTCGCCCATATCCGGCATTTGTGCTCGTTGTCGAGCGTGTTGTCGTAGATGTCGTTGCCCAGAATCAGTGTGCGCACCGGGTTCTGGTAGGCGAAGTAGGCGGTGGTGCCTCCTTCGTAGTCGGGGAACTCCTTGTCTGCATTGTAGCAGGATGTAAGGAGACAAGGAGACAAGGAGACAAGGAGACAAGACATTACCCCTGTCGCTATCTTATTTATTCTCTTAGTAATCATAATTCTCAATTTTCAATTCTCAATTATCAATTATTCTTTACTGCCATCCCCTGTTTTGCATGAGGTTGCTCCATTTGAGCGTTTCACTCTTGGGAATCGGTCCATACCACTGATAAGGAGTGGTGAAGTTACGGGCCTCCACATCAATGACGGTGTAAGTGAGCTCGCCAGTTTCCTCGTTACGGTCAATCTGCATGCCCTTCACACCTTCGTCGATAGGCATCTGCCAGCGACGGAGGTCCCAGAAGCGCTTGTTCTCAAAGCAAAGCTCGATGCGGCGCTCGTTGCGGATCAGGTTCATCATCTTGGTCTGGTCTGTTGCACACTCTTCCAGATAGGCGTCGCCAGTTTTAAGTTCGACACCGTACTCATCGGTAGCGAGTCCGGCACGCTTACGGATGGCCATGATCACATCGTAGGCCGTGAAGCCGAAGTTTCCACCATCGACATCCGGTCCCCAGGCATCATTGGCAGCCTCTGCATAGGCGAGGAAGATCTCCGTGTAACGGATGCGCGGATAGATGTGCTGCTGCTCAATTTTCGAACTTGACAGCGGGCTGACATCCTCGCGGAGAAGTTTCTTCAGGTAATAGCCTGTACGGGTAGAGGTGCCGATATTGTTCAGGTTGTCCATCGTCTCACCCTTGCTGTTAGGATAGTTACCTGTGATGATGTCCGTCTTTCGGTACGTTTGGCCGTTATAGAGGATGTAGAGCTCAAGACGCGGGTCACGGTCTGCATAAGGATTCTGTGGATCGTAACCGGCTCTCGGATTGGTGATGGGATGACCGCTGCGCATGGGGAAGGCGTCGACGAGATTCTGCGACGGATTGATGCGACCGCTGCCATACAGCGACGGCGGGAAGTTCTCCCCCTCCTGTTCTGAGTTCTTATGACGGTCTTCACGCCAGAGGATCTCCGGCATCTCACCGCCAGCGGGTTCAAGCTTGGTTGTGTTCTTGTACCAGGTGTTACCCGTCGGGTCTAATCCTGCCACACCGCCAATGCGCTTGAGGACATTTCCGCAAAGTATGGCTGCCTCAGCAGAAGTGACACCGCTCTGTTCGCGGAATGCCGGACTGGCAGCGAGCAGGGCAATCTGTGCCTTGACAGCCTCGGCGATCCTGCCAGACAAGAGGTTGCGGGCCTTGTCACCAAACACGAGGTTGTAATTGGAATAGTTTGCACCAAGTTCCCAATATTTGTCAGGAACCTGCTCATTGATGGTGATGTCTCCATAGTCCAACGGGAGCAGTGCTATGGCACTGTCGCAGTCGGCAAAACACTGCTGGACACATTCTGCGAAAGTAGCGCGCGGCTGGTTGTAGTCTGAGCTACCGTCCTCAGCCGTCGTGAGCAGGGGCACTCCGTAGAGAACGCCATCATCGCCATAGCCTCCATGAGCCTGAAGCAGATAATAATAGAGGATGGCACGAAGGCCGAAAGCCTCACCTTTCAGACGGTCGATGAACATCTGCTGCTTGGAAGCAGAACTGGGTGCCCACTTCACGTTATCCACTTTTGAGAGGAAGAGGTTGATATACTGGATACCGTCCTTACAATTGTTCCATTTCGACATCGGGTCGTTGTCTGAGGCCCAGGTGCCTGTGGTCATAGTCAGGTAGGAACTGCTCTTCAAGTTGGTGACAGCATCATCTGTAGCAACATCGGTCCAGTTCCACTGGTTTCCGACATTGGTGATATACGGCAGACGGTCGTAACCATAGATCTGCAGTCCATGCGCATACTTAGACTCCTCGTACATGGCTTCCTCCTGACGGTTGTTCTCATCTGCCGGCTCGAACATGTCGTCGCAGCTGACAAAAAGAGAAGTAGAGAAGGAGAGGAGGAGTAAGTAGAATACTCTCAACGCTGCTTTATAATATCTTCTGGTAATCATAATTTTCATTATCATTTATCATTTATCATTCATCATTTAGGCCGCAGGCCGCTTAAAGAGTTACCTTAACACCGAGGTTATAGAAACGCGTCTGTGGGGCATAACCAACCGTTGTTTCCATCAACTTACGTTCCTTGGAGATTGTAAGGAGGTCGTTTCCGTTCAAATATATTGAGAGGGCCTTGACCCACTTGCCGTTAAACATTTCCTCCGGGAAATCGTAGGTCAGCTGCACCTTGCGAAGGTTGAAGCGGTCGGTGCTGTACATCCAGAATGTGGAAGCAGCTGAGTTGTTGGCCGAGTTCTGTGTGGACAGACGGGGATGGGTAGCAGTAGCTGCCGAGGCGTCAGAAGTCCAACGGTTACGGGCATTCACAGAGTACTTGGCATCGCCACTCATATAGTAGTAGCCGTTGTTCTTCATGCCATAGGCTCCGAACTGGCCATTACCCAGGATAAAGAGCGTGAAGTTCTTATACTTGAGTGTGAGGTTCACACCACAGGTGAAAGGAGAACCGTAAGTACCCGACTTGCCAAGATCCACCTGGTCTTTGCTGTCGAGGACACCGTCGCCGTTCACATCTTCGTACTTCAGGTCACCGGGCTGGATGGTACCACCGATCTTCGGCGTCGGGAGTTCACTCTTCAAGGTGTACTTGCCAGTCTCTTCATTGTAATTAAAGTCGCTGGTAGAATAGAATCCCAGGCACTTGTAACCCCAGATGGCATCGATGGCACGTCCTTCCTTGTGCAGGTAGTCATATTCCACGAGTTCATCGTAAACCTTGTTCTTGGTTGTCAGATAAGTACCGACGAAACCAAGCTGGGCATATACCGGTCCGAACTGCTTCCGGGCCGTGATGCTGAAGTCAAGACCCTTGCGGTTCTGGACGTTGTTGTTGATGGCCGGCATGAACGTACCATTGTTAAGACCACCCTGCAGGTGTGAGGGGAATGTGGTCAGGTTCTGCACGATGAAGCCGTCCATATCTGTATTGAAGTAGGTAAGGTCAACGTCAAGCAGCTTGTTGAAGAACGAACTGCGCAGGCTGATAGAGAACTCCTTGCGATGGATGTAGTCGAGTGACGGGTTGCTACCCATCGTCGAATTGGTACGGTCGGTGGTAGATCCCTCGTTCCATGAGAAACCACCACCGGACGTTGTCCACAGGGCATCGTAGAGATAGTAGTACTTGTCATTATTACCGACTCTCATATAGACATCGATATCCTCGTTCAGATTGCTGTATGAGGCACTGAGCAGCAGATCATCGACGAATTTCGCCTTCATGAAATTCTCCTTGGCGATGTTCCAGCCGACGGTGAATGAAGGTGAGAGGGCGCCACGGTGACCTTCTGCCAGACGGGCGGAATGTACGGCAGCCACAGAGGCCTCTGCGAAGTAACGGCCCATATAGTCGTAACCAGCCTGGAGTCCCAGGTTGGCATTGGCATAACGGTGGTACTCGCCACTGCGTGTGGTGGTGTACATATTGGCGAGAAGCATACCAGTGATGTGATGCTTGCCGGCAAACGTGTTGTCGTAGTCGAAATGACCGTTCCAGCTGATGGTCTGGCGGTATTTGGTGTTCGACATGGCCATGTGACCTGTCACAATCTCGTCGTTCTGCTGGGTGATGCCTACGATGACATCCTCAGAATTGTAGTTACTCCATGTGGGAATGAACACAGCGTACTTGTTGTCGTAGGAGAGGCTGTAGTTGGCAGCATAGTCGATAGAGAACAGTGTCTTGAACGACAAGCCCTTCACGAAGTTGCCCATGTCATAGATGATACCGGCATCGAACTGGAACTGACGGCTCACGTCTGTTGTCTGACCACCGAAGTAGCAGTCTGCAATAGCGTTGGTCTGCGTGGCCTTTGTACCTCCGGGGAAGTACTGTCCGTCGAGCAGGTTAAGAGACTTGTGGAGGAGGGCAAGTGCCTTCGTGGCATTGGGATCCACCATATCGATGGAAATCAGCGGAGCGGCGTTCTCCGGGAAGTTCGGACGGCCGTATTTGCCAGTATTGACCCAGTTGCCATTCTGCAGCTCTTCACCCGCAGCCTCATGCCAGAATTCACCTTTGTTCTTGTTGGCATTGTAGAACGTGGCGCTGGCGTTGGCAAAGCCCTTGATCACCTTGTTGATCACGAGGTCCACATTACCACGTACACTGAAACGGTCGGTGTAGTTCTCCTTGGCATCGCCGAAGTTGAGGAGATCCTCCACACGGTAGTAGTTGATGTTCGTGTAGAAGTGGGCGCGCTTACCACCACCCTGAATCTCCAATGTTCCTTCCAGACGGTTGTAGGCCTTGCGGACGTACTCGTCTGAATAGTAGTTCACGTTCGGATAACGATAGGGATTGAGACCAGAAGCGTGATTGTAGATATCCTGCTGGGAATATCTCGGATCGAGACCGTCGTTCCTGCGGGCCTCGTTGTAGAGGGTCATATACTCAGCCGATCCCAGATACTCGGGGAATTCCTTCGCCACGTGGAAACCGGCGTTGGCGTTGGCCTGGATCTGAAGACCGTCCACCTTGCCACGTTTGGTGGTGATCAAGATGGCACCCTTGGCACCCTTGGAGCCATAGAGCACGACAGCCTGTGCACTCTTGAGGAAGGTGATCTGCTCGATCTCTGAGGGAAGCACATTGTTCGACGGACGCTTCACACCGTCGATGATGACGAGCGGCATGTTGCTGTTGTCATTATTGTCCAGACGGTCATTGTCCATACCCCAAAGGTTGTTGCCGTTCCATCCGCCGACAAGCCCTAACATGTCTTCAAGGCTGCCCGTCGTATAGTCCTTCTTCTGCAGCTCTTCCATGTCAACATAGGAAATGCCTCCGAGAAGCTGGTCTGCATCTACGTCGCGGAAAGCAACATGGACTTTCTTTTTCACCACGGTAGAGTCAGCGTCGTCAGCGCTCTGGGCTTGGCCCGTCAGTGGCGACACCGCCAGCATGGCAAAGAGAAATATGTTTCTTTTAATATGTTTCATATCTATATCTTTTATCATTTATCATTCATCATTTAGGCTGCAGGCCGCTTACCATCCCGGGTTCTGTGGGAAGTTTGCATACAGATAGGTGTCCTTGTCAGGAAGCGGGAACCAGTAGTGCTTGGATTCCAGACGACGGCTGATCAGATCTGCCTTGCGGAAGTTACCGATCTTGGCGTCCTTCGGATCGTGATCCTTAAACCAGGCAGCAGATTCCAGACGCTCGAACTCATGAGAGTATTTCACAGTGTAAGGAGGCTCTGTCAGGAGGAGCCAGCGCTGGAGGTCACACCAGCGGAAGCCTTCGAAGGAAAGCTCCACAGCGCGCTCACGGCGTACCTCGTCAATGAAGTGCTCCCTGGTGTCCATGCAGTTGGCTACGACATGCTCCATAGGATAGTCTTCAGAGTTCACACGGTCGCGGAGGGCGTTGATGGCTTCAACAGCAGAGTACGACGGGCAGTAGGTAGGTCTGTCCTTCAGGTCGCTGGCTGAATTGGCGATGGCAGCCCTTGCCTCTGCATACATCAGATAGACATCAGCCAGACGCATGTAGGGCAGATAGCTCTGGAAGGCATAATCCCAGTCGTACCATCTGTCACCTTCGTTACACTGGTGAGGAATCAGCTTCTGGATGAAATAGCCCGTGCTGCTGGCATTGTCGATGGCACGCATGGCACCACCGGTGAAGAGATCGCAATACTCGAGTTTCTTCTGCTCGCCATCCAGGGCGTCTGTGCTGAGTACATAGTGGAAACCATCGAACACGATATCGTGATATAAGCGCGGGTCACGATCCTTATAGGGATGCTCAGGATCCCATCCAGACTTCTCGTTCAGCACATACTGACCATTCTGAACAAGATAGATAGGCTGTCCATTGGCCATACCATACTGATCAACGAGGTTGGCTGTCGGATGGTGAATGATGTTGTCGTGAGCCACGAGACCTGCAACCTTGGGACCGAAGATCTTAGCGCAGTTCCAGTTGGCAGAGTTCGTACCAGGATATGCGCCACGGAAGATGGCCTCCGTAGAACCAGGCATCATCCAATTCTGTTTTACAGTATAGAAGATGTCTGAATAGCAGGACTCCGCATTCTCGTCACGCTCGTGATCGTAGATGTTGGAATACCTGTACTCTGCCAGTTTATACTTCACCGTTCCCTTCTTGACCAGGTCAAGTGCCTTGCCGAGGGCTTCAGCGGCCTTCTTACAGTAGTCCACATCATAATCGTAGGTCTTGCCGTTGCTGCTGGCACCCAGGAGCTGGGCAGTACCACCGTTCTTGGTCTTCTCAAACTCCTTCATAAGGGGAGAACCTGCCCAGAGATAGCACTTGCCAAGATAGCAGAGTGCCATGAACTTGTTGACACGCAGGTCGTTCTTTCCTCCAGTCTGCATACCGGCCAGCGTCTCGTCCCAGTCGTAAGGCAGCAGATCGTATGCCCTTTCAAAATCCTCTGCACAGCGGTCTGCACATTCCTGGAAGGAAAGGCGAGGCAGTTCAGGAATCTCTGAACCAAAAGCCTCGTCGATGTATGGCATGCCACCGAAATAGCACATCACTTCGAAATGCCACCATGCACGGAAGAAATACATCTGTCCGAGCAACAGGTCACGCTCTTCGTCTGTTCCTACGAGAGACTTAATGTTCTCAATACCCATGTTACACTTACGAATGCAGTACCATGAGTTATCCCAGAGTGACTGACGTCTGCCATTATAGGTGCCACCTTTTAACCAGCACTGTGTGTTGCTAACCCAGTTACGATAGTTACCAAGGTCTACCTGGTGATCCATGTGTGCATAGCCCTCGGGATTGTGAACAGCGTCATCACCGAAATTCCATGCGGTACAATAGTTAACCTTCTCCTTATCAGGAATCAGGTTATAGATTTCCTCAATATATCCCTGGAAGTTGCGGAAGTTCTTGAAGGCCTCATCCTCTGCCACGATAGACTCCGGATCCTTGTCGAGCCAGTCGGTGCAGGAAGTGATGGAAGCGCCTGCCACAAGGAGCAGCGAACCACACAAGAGGGATTTTATGTCATTATAATATTTCATAATCGTATACGCCGTTAAATGTTAAGCTTAATTCCGAAGTTATAACGTCTGACAGTCGGGTAGGCACCACCGCCACCACTGAATCCGTAGTTACTCTCACGGTCGTCAGGCATCTTTGTGATCAGGAAGAGGTTGTTACCATTCACGTAAAGCTTCAAACTTGTGAAACCAAGCTTCTTGATCCAGCCCTTCGTCCATGTATAAGCAATCTCCACGTTCTTCAGACGGAAATAGGAGCCGTCATAAAGATACTGTGTACCGTCGTTGTAGGAAACCTGTGTGGTGAATCGTGGTACAACGACTTCACCGCCTCTGTCTACCGGATTCCACCAAACACCATTGTCATATACAGTCAGAAGCTTATTATTGAAAGAATGGAGGCCTACGTCACGAGTAACGCCTGTTGCTCCATATAACTGGGCAAAGCAGCTCCAGCCTTTCCACTCCCAGCCGATCGTGGCGTTGTAGGTGTGTTCCGGAGTACCGGTATAACCGTAAGGAGCCTGGTCATTTGTTTCATCAACAACACCGTCACCATTGAAGTCTACAATATAATGGTCACCGATGAGTACCTGGCTATCGTCCTTCTCTCGTGCAGGCGTACTATAGAGTTCATCATAGGTACCAATGAAACCGTTGTCAATAAACGAAATGTACTGGCCCTGAGAATAGCCCTGTGCCTTACGGTAAGCAGGAATCAGAGCGGGGTCATCCTTTTCTATAATTTCATTATGCGCGTACGTGTAGTTGGCGTTTGCCCAGAAGCGCATGCCATTGTTCAATACCTTGTTGAAACGGACTTCAAACTCGAAACCGTGGTTCTTCATCTTACCCTTGTTGATGTCAGGGTTCGTGGCTGCACCATAGTAAGAAGGCACTGAACGGTTGCTTCCTGAGATAAAGATATCTTTACGGTCGTCGCGGAAATAGTCGAAACTACCTGCAAACATACCACCAAGGATAGCATAGTCGAAACCGATGTTCTTTTTCACCACCGTTGCCCAACGGAGGTCAGGGTTGGCAATGACTGCTTCCTTATATCCGATGAACGGGCTTGCAGAACCGTCAAGACCCATGTTAAAACCATTACCATTGTTCGTAACTTCCCAAGTGGTCAGGTAAGCCCAGCGTGCACCACCGGCGTCATCACCGATCTCACCGATAGAACCACGGATCTTGAACATATCTATAATCTTCTTATCCTTCAGTTTCTTCATGAATTTCTCTTCCGAGATCATCCATCCTAAGGCTCCTGAAGCGAAGAATACGAAGCGGTTGTCTGGAGAGAACTTCTGTGAACCGTTGTAAGCACCGTTGACCTCGGCAAAATACCTGCTCTTATAGTCGTATGTGGAACGGAACACCCAGTCCTCACGGCGATCCTCGAGGTCTGCATTACCTGCCTGGATACGGCGCTTCCAGTTACCCATGAGCGTCACGTTATGGTCACCGAACTGACGACCCCAGAAGAGTTGGAGCGACATTTCCGTTGCACGGTATGTTTGATTCACAGTACCTGCAACTGTTGACCAGTCACGGCTCTCATAGAAATCGAAACCTGTTGTAGCATTGATTTCATTCTCCCAAAGCATCTGACCTACCTCAGGAAGCATATACGCTTTCTTGGTGGTGTGCAAGTCGGAGATACCACGGTCACTCTCATTGAACTGGTTGTCCCAAGAGATGGTACCACGTGCGACAAGGCCCTTCGTGATGAAATCAAGTTTCTGCTCAAGGGCAAAGTCAGTGAACACACGGGTGATGGTTTTCAACTCATAACCTGACGTTGCCACACTTGCAGGAGAGTTCTCAATGTTGGAAACCAACGGGTAGTAACCCCAAGATCCGTCAGAGAACTGAACGGGGAAGAGGTTGGGCGCCATACCATAGGCACCGGCCCACTTCTGCTGCTGGAAGAACTCGCCATTATTACCATAATAATAACGCGGGGTCTTCTGCTGGGCATTCGAACCTGCCAGGTTCACCTTGAACTGAGTGGTCTTCGTAATCTGGAAGTCCAGGTTTGAACGAACATTCAAACGGTTGTAGGCATAACCACCGGTATACCCCTGATGGTTATCCCAAATCTTCGTCATATCACCTTCGTTCTGGAAGTCGAAGGCCACGAAATACTTCACGAACTGTGTACCACCAGAGATATTGAGGTTTGTATTATATGAGAAAGCGGTTGATTCGAACATCTCATCCTGCCAGTCAATGTTGGCATAGCGCTCTGCCTGGCTGTATTCGCCGAGGTAGGTACCGTCGGCGCTATAGTTAGGCTTGACTCTATAGTCCTGATTGCGGAAGTTCTCGATGAATGTCTGTGGACGGTAGTATGCCCAAGAAGCATCACCACCGATGGCAAGCTCATGCTCAATGGCCTGGTTGCGGTACATATAGCCATCGTAGGAATCATACTTACGCGGGAGTTTTGACACAGCCTTCAACGTGGCGTTGAAACCGACATCGATCTTCGCCTTGCCTTCCACACCACGCTTGGTGGTAATCAGGATAACGCCGTTAGCACCTTTCACACCATAGACGGCTGTAGCGGAAGCATCCTTCAGTACAGAGACAGTAGCGACTGATGTCACATCCACGGACTTGATCTCACGCTCGACACCATCCACAAGGATCAGCGGCTGAGCATCCGTGTTCCAGGCTGCTGCACCACGAATATAAATTCGCGGATCCTCTTCACCCGGCTGACCAGTAGAAGCGATGGTGGCAACACCAGGCACGTTACCCGTCAGTGCTGCACTGACACTACCGATACCTGCTGAACGTTCAAGAACTTCACCAGTTGTCTGGGTAATGGCACCTACCACTGAGGCTTTCTTCTGCTGGCCGAAACCAACGACTACCACTTCCGTGAGCTGAGTATTGTCAGATAGCGAAATGTTAAAATTACGCTGCTTACCGACTTTCAGTTCGCGGCTATCCATTCCTACGTAAGAGACAACGATGACCGTGCTCTCAGAAGGAACACTCAAAGAGAAGTTTCCATCGAAATCGGTAATCGTACCGACCGATGTGTTTCCCTTGACGACGACTGAGGCACCTATCAGCGCCTCGCCGTTTGTATCGACAACGGTTCCCTTGATATCGACCTTCTGGGCCCACATCGTCGTACAGAACAACATCGTCAACAACAAAATACTAAACTGTTTCATCTTGCTGATTTTGATTCAACACTATTATCGAGGTGCAAAATTAATTAATATTAATTAAACAAGTTTTATAATATGTATCATATTGTTTATGCCTGCTATCTGTAGCGGCCAAATGTTACAAATGATAAAACAATTGTTATATTTTAAAAACTTTTGCCTTTAAACCTTTATTATTTAACGGTTACTAAAATTCCACTTGGAGTTGTCACTATTAAAGTCATAGACAGCGAGCGTCGGGGTAGAGTCGCCGGCAGAGTAGAGGCAGTACTTGGTGTTTATGCCCTCGATGCCGGGGATAGCCTTCGGCATGATGCGGTAGGTACCGTCGGTGAGTTGCTCGATGCGCCAGAGTTGTTCGTCAGCACCGGTGTAGGCAGGAACGGTGGTCACCTCGCATGCTGCAGTAGCGGCGAGTGCACGGTCTGTACCTTCTATGGTGATCTTGAAATAGGGATTGCTCAGGTAGCCACCAGCCTCATCAACAGGTGTAATGGTCCAGCGCTGGTGGGGACGGTACATATAGTCGCCGATACGGGCAGGAATGTCACCCTCGGGCCAACTACCCTTAACTTCATCCAATGTCTGGTTGGCGATGGGTTTGGCAGGCTCTTGCATCTGATTGCGGTTGAACCAACCCTGACGCTGTTGCTGCATGCGGGCAAAGTCAACGGTGAGTTCGAGGGCATAGCCACGGCGCTCAGACAAGATGGCGAAGTTGCCGCCCTTGAAGTTGTCGCCAGCCACAGGCCAGCCGTTCTTCCATACCAGAGGACGGATGGCGAGCGTGGAACGGCCACTGAGTTCGAAGTCTGCCTCCCAGTGGAATGACATCACCTCGACACCCTCATCGACGATGAAACGTCCGAAGTGTCCTGCACCACAGGCACGCTTCTCGGCAGCGATAACCATCTTACCACCACCATGGAACATATCACGGCCTACGTTGTCGATATATGGACCTTCAACACTCTTGGAACGGCCAACTACGATATTATAGGTGGAGTTGACACCATCGCAACAGGTACCATGAGTGCCGAGCAGATAGTACCAGCCGTCGCGATACATGAGGTCGGAGGCCTCACAATCGATGGCAATGTCCTTCTCCTTGTTGCCAGCCTTGCGGAAGCCCGTCTTGGGGTCGAGCTCGATGAGACGGATGGTGCCGAAGTAGGTGCCATAGCTCACCCAAAGACGACCTGTGGTGGGATCCAACAGCAAACCTGGGTCGATGGCATCCTGATCCTCCATACCATCAGAGAAACACACCTCTGTAGCTTCAGACCACTTGAAGTCGGGCGACTTCGGGTCGAGGGTCTTGTTCCACATCGTGAGGATACGACCTGCATGACCACCGCCGAGGCCACCGCCGGTGGCACCGTAGATGCAGAGGTAACGGTCACCGATCTTCAATACATCGGGGGCAGCACCGCCACCAGGACGATCTGCGCCAGAGTTCCAGCTCCAGCCGTCTTCAGAGATCAGGCCTCCACCGCCAGTGCCGAAAGTATAATACTTACCGTCGCACTCAGCCAGTGTCGAGGGGTCGTGGATATAAGGTGCGCCAATCTGCGCTACGCAAAACAAATGAGCTGAAACAGCTAATGTTGCACTTAACAAATATCTTTTCATATTCTTCTTCTATTTTTAATGGAAACTAATTCCCGTAATAATGCGTAATTTCCCGTAATTATTATGGCAAATTATGATTAATTATGGCAATTCGTTTCTTTTCTCATTCTAAATTACTATTTGTTTCCTGAGGTTGTTACCTTGAAGTTCTTAACGGGATTTCCTTTCTCATCGAGGAAGCGGACACAGAAGTCGCTCATGCCAGGGCCATTGATGATGGCACCACGGAGGATGTTACGACCCTTCTTGAGGGTGAGGCGCGACGACATGGCATCGTCCTCCACCATACGACGGTCACCGGAGAGCAGGAGCGCCTCCTCGCCATTGAGCCACCACATAGAAGCAGAGTTGGAGCCGACGGCGAGACGTACGTTCTCGATATCCTCCTCACAGTCGATAATCGTGACAGTCCAGAAGAGGACACCATAGACCTGCTGACCCCACTTCTCAGCGAAGCGGAAGAGCTTCACGTTGTAATTCTCGCTATCGAGGGCGTGCCAGGTGAGCGTCTGCTTCACGGTTGTGACCTTAGGTTCTGCTGGGGCCTGTTGTCCGAAACTGCGTCCGAAGCCAGGAGCCACCTCCACCTTTTGATAGACAGCCTTCACCTTCTGGCCATCCTTCGGAACAATCGTCTGCTGACCCTTGAAGTACTCGGTAGCAAAATTCTCACGCAGATAGCTGTCGGTGAAAACGGTGTTGCCGCTATTGGGCTTGTCGAGGGGCTCAAGGATGAGCCAGCGACGGATGAAACCGTCATCGTCAGGCTGCGCAGAGGCGGTGGTCACAGGTGAGAAGTACTTGGGACGGTTCTTGAACTGCACCCAATCTATGCTGACGCCAGCCTCTCCCTCACTGGTAATCACCAAGTCGCTGACACCCTTCGGAACGAATGCCAAAGGCGAAGTCATCGTGAGCCACTGGTTACTGAAGTCACGACGGAACATAGCGGGAGCACCTGCGGGCGTCTCGGGCTTCACGGTCATATCAATCTTTGCCAGGATCTTTCCGTCGGCAGTTTTCTCGCGGACATAGAAAGAGGTATTCTCTGAGGCCCTGGCGCTGATGAGAATATAAGCATCGTTCAGACAGCTGAAGTCGATGTCGTTGTAACGGATCCAACTTCCCTTGTTGGGAAGAATGGCCTCGTAACCACGGAAGGTATTGACAGTATCGATGAGTTCTGTCATCACATCACTGCTGGCACCACTGTAACGGTCGACCTCGATCTTCTCCGTAGCCTTGTTGATACCTACGCCACGCATCGTCTGTGTCACCTCCTGGATGGTACCGTCGGGATTGAAATACAATTCCTCGATGCAGACCGAACGACGCTTGTCGTCACGCGGTGAGAGATAGTTGTGGTGATAGAACAGATACCACTGGCCTTTGTAATTGACGATGCTGTGGTGGTTAGTCCAGCAACCATTTGGCTGTTCAGCCATAATCAAGCCCTTGTATTCATAAGGTCCCATGGGGTTCTTACTCATGGCATAGCCAAGAACCTCGGTATTCTCTCTTACATACGGATAGGTCAGGTAATAATTGCCGTTGTACTCAAAGGCGAAAGGACCTTCTGCCTGACGATTAGGCAGGTCTTTGAGGCAGTTCACACCATACACCTCAAACTCACGTTCGCCAAACTTCACCTTTTCTTTGGGAGTATCGTCAGCGAGTTCCTTCATATTGGGCTTGAGCTTTGCACAGCGGCCGTTGCCCCAGAAGATGTAGGCATTGCCGTCGGATGCCTGAAGCACGCAGGGGTCGATACCGCTGATACCCTTGATGTTCTCCGGCTCAGGAACGAATGGTCCCTCGGGACTGTCTGCGATGGCAACACCGATACCAAAGCCACGGCCATCCTTGGGAGCAGAGGGGAAGTAGAAATAATACTTGCCATTGCGCTCAACGCAGTCGGGTGCCCACATCGAATAGGAGTCTGGGCGCACCCAGGGCACTTTGTTCTGGGTGACGATCACACCGTGGTCTGTCCAGTCGGTGAGATTCTCGGATGAGAACACGTGGTAGTCCTCCATGCAGAACCAGTCCTGCCGCTGTCCTGCGGGAGGCATGATGTCGTGCGAGGGATAGAGGTACACCTTATTATTAAATACGCGCGCGGTAGGGTCAGCCGAGAACTGGTCGCGGATGACGGGGTTTTGTGCCGACGACAAGAGTGGCACACCCAAGAGTAATGAAAGTAGATATCTCTTCATATTTTGGTAAATTTGTTATTGTTAGTTTTTGATGTGCAAAAATAGTTCTTTTTCTTCTATCTACCAAATCAAATCTCCCCTTGAGGGTCCAAATGTAACATTTCGTAAAGTTTCTGTTATAAAATGACAAGGCCGTGACAGACCAACTCTGCAAAAATATTCGTATCTTTGCAGCGAAAATATAACATTATAACATTAAAACGATATGAAAAGACTGTTGATTGCTTTATCATTCATCATTTGCCATCTATCATGGAGCGTAGCGCAAACACGTATCAACGCTGACGGCACCGTGACTTTCCAGTATTATAACGACAAAGCCAAGGAGGTGCTGGTAGACGTACAGTTTGCAGGTCGAAACGCCATGCAGCGTGACGAACAGGGATACTGGTCTGTAACCCTCGGACCAGCTGCGCCCGACATGTATCCCTACTGCTTCATCGTCGACGGCGTGAGCGTGATGGACCCAGAGAACCCGCAATACTTCCCCAATGAGGGCTTCAAGAATTCGTTGTTGGAGATTCCTGCCCAAAAAGGCAGTCTGGCGCACGACATCAAGAACGTGTCCCACGGACAGATAGACTATATCCACTACTACTCCAAGAGTCTCGGTGCCACCAACCAGGCCGTGGTCTATCTGCCACCGAAGTACAAGGAGAATCCGGATAAGAAATATCCCGTGTTCTATTGCATCAGCGGCACCACCGACACCGAGGAGGTGTACTATAAGGTAGGCCGTGTGAACTATATCCTCGACAACCTGCTCGCAGAGGGCAAGGCTGAGGAGATGATCGTGGTGCTGCCCTACGGCAATCCCTATAAGCTGCTGCCCACACCCCAGACAGGCATGTTCGGAGCACCGGGATCACGCTTTGGAAGCGATGTGTTCAGCCTCGACCTCAACAACGACCTGATGCCCTATATCGAAAATCACTACCGTACCATCAATGATGCCGACCACCGTGCCATCGGCGGTTTCTCACGTGGCGGCAATCAGGCACTCTTCAACGGTCTGAGCCATCTGGACAAGTTCGCTTATCTGTGCAGCTACAGTTCTTTTACCTCAACGGACATCCCCGGTGTTTACGACAATGCCGACGATACCAATAGTAAGATCCGCCTGTTCTGGCTCGGTGTGGGCACGGATGACTTCCTCTATGGCAATGCCCGCGACTATATGGAGTTCCTCGACAAGCACGGCATCCGCAGCGTGAAGGAGTACACCCACGACAAGTTCGGCCATACCTGGATGAACGCCAAATACTTCCTAAGCAAGACCCTGCCCCTGCTTTTCAATCCCAAAGCCGCAGAGGAGGCGATGAAGAACGGACAGCCTGCCCTCGCCGCCACAGGCCAGGAGCAGCAGTTCACGCCTGGTGTGATGGCACGCCTCTTCCCCAAGCCCATCATCTCGCCAGAATACAAATACGACAGTGTGATCTTCCGCATGAAGGCTCCCGATGCCAAAGAGGTACAGCTCGCAGGTGAGATCTTCGGCAAGCCCATCACCATGGAGCGAGACAGCGACGGTATATGGAGCACAGAGGTCGATGAGCATATCTACGAGGTCTTCACCTATTATTTCCTTGTGGACGGTACGCCTGTGGCAGACCCGCAGAACATGTACCTCGCCCCATCGAAAGGCTTCAAGCCCAGTATCTGCAACAATCCCGCTGCCACGTTCAACTACGGCAGTATGGCTGACAACATTGAGCACGGTGTGGTAAGTTACGATCTGAACAACCAGGTGGCACGCTATATTCCTGCAGGAGTCAGGAGTCAGGAGTCAGGAGTCAGGAGTCAGGAGTCAGGAGTAGAGCCAGCCTTCTGCATCCAGCTCATCCCGGGCAAGGATGACACCATCGAGAGCTGGTTCAAGATCGGTGGTGCCGATGTGATGGCCGACAAACTCATCGGTCAGAAGAAACTCCCGCCATTCTGCATCATGACGGGCTGTGAAGGAAAAGGCTCCTGCTGTCAGGGTAACGACCATAAATGTGACAAGAAAGTCTATACCCTCAAAGCCGACGACTATCCTAACTGGCCTGAGCGCCGTCATGCCCTGGAGTCCATCCTCGACTCCCTCTTGCTGCAGGCGGCTGCAAAGGGTGATATCAGCATCAATCTGCCCCTCTTCCAGACGAAATACACGGCTGACCCCTCCCCCATCGTGGTGGGCGACCGTCTGTTCCTCTTTACCTCCCACGATGCCTCGCCAGAGGATATCCCCGACGTGAACGAGAAGAGTTCTGCAGGCTTCTTTATGTACGACTGGCTGCTGTGGTCCACCACCGACATGGTAAACTGGACGGAGCACGGTGCCGTCGCCTCGTTGAAGGACTTCACCTGGCGCTCACGTGAGAACGGCGGCTGGGCCATCCAGACCGTCGAGCGCAACGGCAAATACTACCTCTATGCCCCACTCCACGGCCACGGCATCGGCGTGCTCGTGGCAGATTCTCCTTACGGTCCTTTTCATGATCCCCTCGGCAAGCCGCTGGTGTGGGACCAGAGCAACTGGTTCGACATCGACCCCTCCGTCTATACCGACGACGACGGACAGGCATGGCTCTACTGGGGAAATCCGCACACATTCTATGCTCCTCTCAACGAGGATATGATCTCGCTGAAGGGTGAGGTGACAAAGCTGCCGCATATCAAGCACTACCAGGAAGGGCCGTGGTTCTATAAGAGAAGCCTCACCCCCAACCCCTCTCCGAAGGTCGAGGGGAGTAAATATTACCTCGCCTTCGCATCAACCTGCTGCCCTGAGGCACTGGGCTATGCCATGAGCGACTCGCCCACAGGCCCCTGGGAGTGGAAGAACTACATCATGCGCCCCACCCTCCGCGACCGTGGCAACCACCCTGGCATCTGCGACTTCAAGGGCCATTCCTACATCTTCGGACAGAACTACGACCTGATGCACCTCGACACCTTCGTGCACCACGAGCGTCGTTCAGTGTCTGCCGCAGAGATCACCTACAATGCCGACGGCACCATCCAGGATGTGCCCTACTGGCTGGATCAGGAGCCGCTGAAACAGCTTCACTGGCTCAACCCCTACGATCGTGTGGAGGCAGAGACGATGGCGTGGGGCTATGGCCTGAAGTCTGCCAAGATGGGCATCCCCAATACGGGTGTCGTGGCCGATATGCCCACATCGACGGGTAAGAAGAATATGTATATCTACGACATCAACGACGGTGAGTTCATCAAACTCCGTGGTGTGGACTTTGGCCAGGGTGCCACACGATTCAGCATCACGGGTTCTTCTACCGGCTCCTGCACCGTCACCGTGCGCCTCGACAGCCAGAACGGTCCCGTCGTAGCCACAGTCCTCATCCCCCGCACGGGTTCCGTGGATAAATACCGTACCTTCAGCACGAAGGTCAACAACGCCTCGGGTGTCCACGACCTCTTTCTCTGCTTCAGCGACAATACGGGCGACACCCGCCTCGACTGGTGGCAGTTTAAGTAAAGGTAAAAAGGTAAAAAAGTAAAAAAGTAAATAATTATGAAACTGAAGGGACTTAAAATGATTTGTATGACCGCATTATTAGCAGGCTGTAATTCAGCCGTCGACATTGAACAGCAAGTGGATGAACTCTACGCCAAGATGCCACAGGAAGAGCGCATCGCCCAATTGAGGAGCATGTATATGGACGAGCTCTTCAACGAACAGGGACAGCTCGACACGGCGAAATGCCGCGAACTGATCCCCTACGGCATCGGACACTTCTCACAGTTCTGTATGCAGCAGCCTCGCGATCCCAACGAACTCCGCGACCGTGCGGCAGCCATCCAGGACTGGCTGATGCACAACACGCCTAACGGTATCCCTGCCCTCCTGCACGAGGAGGTGCTCTCGGGTGTCAACACCAAGGGCTCCACCATCTATCCCCAGCAGATCGGACAGGCTTGTTCTTTCAATCCGGAGTTGGCTGAGCTGAAGACACGTCAGACGAGTACGGCCCTCCGCAAGATGGGTGGAATCCTTGCTCTCTCGCCGATGGTCGACGTATGCCGCAACCCCTCGTTCAACCGTCTGGAGGAGTCCTACGGCGAGGATGGCTATCTCTCTGCCGTCATGGGCGTGGCCTTCGTGGAAGGCCTGCAGCAGGGCGACCTGAAGAAAGGTGTGGGTGCCTGTTCAAAGCACTACCTCGGCTACGGCGGTGGTGGTGACGCCGACGAGAAGGAACTGATGGAAGAGATCCTCCTGCCCCACGAGACGATGATCCGTCTGGCAGGCAGCAGATGCGTCATGCCCGGCTATCATGATGTGCATGGCATCAGGTGCGTGGCCAACAGCGAGATCCTGCAGGATATCCTACGCGGCTATGTGGGCTTCGATGGTATGGTGGTGAGCGACTATACGGCCATCGACCAGATTCCCAATCTTGAGACACCCGTGGAAAAGGCTGCGATTGAGCAAGGGCAGGACCAGGCTCGCATGAGTTCTGCCGAGCGTGAGCAGGCTAGAACTGTGTTCAAGGCTGCCGCTGCCATCAATGGCGGTAACGATGTTGACTTCCCCCACGGTGCCAACTACAAACTCTTGCAGGAAGCCATCGACAAGGGTCTTGTGAAGCCCGAGACGTTCGAGCGTGCCGTGAAGGACGTGCTCCGTCATAAGTTCCGTGCAGGCCTCTTCGACAGCGATGCCTATCTTTATAGCACCGAGGACATCCAACTCGACACCCCCGAAGAGCGCCAGACGGCCTACGACATCGCCACCCAGTCCGTCGTCCTCCTGCAGAACGAAGGAAATCTCTTACCTCTTACCTCTCACAACTCACCTCTGAATATCCTCCTCACTGGTCCTAACGCCAACTCCATCTGGGCCATGTGCGGCGACTATACCTATCCCGCCATGTCCTATTTCTGGAAGATGGTAGACTACAATTTCGAGACGCCACACATCGTGAAGCTGCTCGAAGGCATGGAGGCAGGCAAGCCCGAGGGCGTGAACCTGCTCTATTCCCGTGGCTGTGACTGGACGGAGGGCATCGAGACCAAATACACTGAGGCCGGCGACGAGCGTGCCTGGGAGTTTGCGCTGCTGAACCGTAAGGTGGACTCTGGCGAGAAGGCTGACAAGGCCGAAGCCCTCAGGATGGCCAAGGATGCCGACGTCATCATTGCCGCCGTAGGTGAGAACGTGATGCTCTGCGGTGAGAACCGCGACCGTCAGGGACTCCGTCTGCCTGGCAAGCAGGAACAGTATGTCGAGGAACTCATCCAGACCGGCAAGCCCGTGGTGCTGGTGGTCTTCGGTGGCCGTGCCCAAGTCATTTCCGGCATCGCCGAGAAGTGCGCAGCCGTCATCCAGGCCTGGTATCCCGGTGAGGAAGGTGGTCGCGCTGTGGCCGACATCCTCTACGGCAAAGTCTCTCCATCAGCCAAGCTCTCCGTCTCCTACCCAAACGCCGAACTCAATGAGCCCCTCTGCTACAACTCCCTGTCTTCTGACACTCCTCTCACCTCGAAGGTCCAATGGCCCTTCGGACACGGTCTCACCTACACCACCTTCGACTATCAGAACCTGCAGGTGAACAGCGAGGCAAAGACATCCGACGACTTTGTGGAGCTGACCTTCCAGGTGAAGAACACGGGTAGTGTTGCTGCCACGGAGATTGCACAGGTCTATCTCTCGCCGAAGGACAGCACCCAGCAGATCCGTCCCATCCAACTGCAAGGCTTTGCCCGCATTGCACTGGAGCCCGGACAGACCAAGACCGTCACCACGCGCCTCTACGTGGAGCAGTTGGGCTTTTATAGCCATCAGGGCAGCGTTCGCCAGTGGAACATTGAGCCTGGCACTTACATCATCAAGGTGGGTGCCTCCTCTGCCGACATCCGTCTCCAGCAGGAGGTCGTACTCCGTGGTTCCTCAGTCACTAAACCCTTGCGCGATCATTACTTCTCCGAGAGCATCGTCTCACAATAAAACAATCATCCCGTTGCGTTTGGCAACGGGGATGACTTTACTTCTTTATCCCTGTTTCTTGGGGAGTTCGAAGATGAAGCGGGAGCCGTTGACGTATTTCACATCGAGCCAGATCTTGCCGCCGAGCAGCTTCACGATGGCCTGACAGATGGAGAGTCCTATACCCTGCAGCTTCTGGTTGTCGCCCATCTCACGGAAGGTGTCGAAGACATGCTCATAACGCTCCAACGGAATACCCTTGCCCGTATCCGTCACACTGGTGCGCACCTTGTCCTCATACTCCGTGCAGGCAACGGTGATGACACCCTCGTCGGTATATTGGATGGCATTCTCGATCAGGTGTTTCAACAGCACCTCGATGGCCTCGTAATTCGTCAGCACCTCATAGTTGTCTGGCAGATCCGTCTCGAAGTACATCCTCACGCCTTTCTTGCATCTGGGTCTGTAGGCGTCGACCATGTGGCGGCAGAGGTGGTTGGGCGACAGGTTGTAGTTTGTGGGCAGCGACTTCTTGCTCTCGTAGAAGGAGAGCTCGGCCATCTCGTCGATGAGTTTGGTGATGGTCTTCGAACTGTCCTTGATCATCTTGCTGAGTTCCTCGCGCTCCTCGGGCTGCAGCTCGTAGTCCTTGGTGCCAAGGATGTCGGAGAAGCCCTCGATGGGATTCAGAGGTGCTCGCAGCTCGTTGGTGATGTTGTTGATGAACTCATTCTTCATGTCGAAGGCCTGTTCGGCTTTCTGGCGGGCCTTGTCGAGACGGGCGTTC
>JAEEGK010002199.1_pt1 | contig 48747 bp, 47 predicted proteins | sample 8958771 | NCBI WGS metagenome assembly JAEEGK01 (sample SAMN16246547, study PRJNA631951) | gut metagenome | biome: gut microbiome; feature: rumen; material: SC-attached | host: Bos | place: Iran: Karaj | collected 2018-10 | reverse complement strand
TGTAAGCGCTCGCATTTTCCACGGTGAGGCACTTTAAAATCATGTTCGCGGTCTGCAGGGACGTGCCGCGGTAGAATTCGGTCTGCCAGGCTTTAAAGCCGGTCTGGCGGCAGAAAAGCTCGATTCGTTCGAGGTTTGACTGGAACGATTCGTATCCGCAGAAATCCGGATCATCCGAAGAGCTTCCGCCGAGGTAGAGATGGTGTCCTACGGCATATACGCTGTCGGGTTCCTCCTTAAGAATCGGATTTAAAAGCATGCGAAGCGTCGTGGCGTCACAGGTCATGGTCTCAGGCGCAATCATCATAGGCGTCTTGTCACCGAGATTCTCGCGGAAGGAACGGTAAACCGAAAGAAAAGCAGTCGGATAGGAGGCCAACTTATCGGTTTCCTTTTCGCCGAATTCGCATCCGTCATAGCTTGCCTGAAAATCGCACTCGTTCTGGATGCTGACATAATCGACCGGAATGCCTTTTTCACGGTAGGCCTTAACGGCATCGGTCCACCATCCGGCAAAGCCTTCGTAATCATAGGCGCCATCCTCGTTCTTCTTCAAGCTTCCGCCGCCGTTGATGACGTGGTTACTCTTCAAAGAAGAAACGGGAGACCAGCTCGAATAGAGCACTTTCATGCTTTCGCCGCGCTTGTCGGCATATTGCTTTGCAGCGTCATAGTAGGCCTTGTTGACCGAAGCCGAGCGCTCGAAATTCGTATAGCCGTATTCGCATTTGAAACGAAGAATCGAAAGGCCGCAGTCCCGGAACAGAAGATCGTAAATGGCCTGTTCGTAAGGTTTTCCGGGAACCCAGTCGGCGTACCAGGTGAAGCCTGCGCCGAAGCCGTCCATTGTCTGGTACCGGACATTCGGGTCCGGGGTGTAACTCCATTGTGCCGGTTTCGGTTCCTCCGTCGGCGTCGGGGTCACGGTGGCAGTCGGAGCCTCGGTCGGTTTACGGTTTACGCACCCGCAAAGAAGAAGCATAACTGCCGAAATAATCAATAAAATGCGTCTCATATATCCTCCTGAAAACAGGGCGGAAACCCCGTATGGAGACAGTATACTTCTTTTTTGACGGAATTTCCAACTCTATTTTGTTTTTCCTTGAAGATATCGCTTTCTTTCAGTTGAAAAATGTGACGAAAAAAGGTATTATGAAAATGCGCTTATTTGTGCTGATTGACTATGCGTCCGCCGATGCGCGGGCGGTTTACACAAATGCCGGAATCCGAACGGACCGGCGGTAAGGAGAGAATTTTGCAGACTCAAGTTAAAGGCCCTGTGGCCCCGAAAGACCCGACCGTACAAAGACCTAAGATTTATTTCCTGTTGGACGACCTCATTGCGACCTCGTTCGGCGGAGACGGAAATCCGAAGGAACTGCGCTTTTTGGAGAACCGCGTTGCGGGCAATCTGCAACTGATCTGCCCCGAGCTTCCCGACGATATTGCCGGAAGACTGCAGAAGAGCGCGGATTTTTGTGAAATCGTGCACAGCATCGGTGTCATCATGGAACCGGTATCGGAGAACGACAAGGACCAGCCGATGTCGGTAATCTTACAGCATTACGGCCACACGGACCGATATAATTCCGGAACCCGCTTGAAGATGGATGTTTTATGCGACGGCGCGGAGCGTGTATTCCCGCTTTCGGAATTCACGTTCACCGGAGACGATGACATTCTCGGAACGCTGATTCTTTCCTCTGACAGCACGGACCGTCAGGCGAAGGGAACGATTATCTTTTATCTGAACGACGGTTATACGGTGCCCGAGCCGGTGCTTGACCCGCCGATTGATTGGGAAAGCGAGAACTACCATAAGATTCTCGAGCGGTCCCTGATGTCGATGGGCAATACCACGAGACTTCGCCGAGCGATTGAAAAGGCCTCCGAGGGAGAGGACGTCACGATCGCATTTATCGGCGGCTCGATCACGCAGGGCGCAGGCGCAAAGCCGATTGAATCGAAATGCTATGCATATCGCATCTTCGAGTATTTCCGCGACACCTATGCGGAGGATCCGGAGAAGGTGCATTACGTGAAGGCCGGAATCGGCGGAACGAGCAGTGAGCTCGGTTTGCTTCGCTACGAGAAGGATGTGCTTCGAAACGGGACAGTCAATCCCGACATACTGATTATCGAATTTGCCGTTAATGACGCAGGTGACGAGACGAACGGAATCTGCTTCGAAAGCCTTGCTTCAAAGGCCTTCCACAGACAGAACGGACCGGCGGTCATTCTGCTGTTCTCGGTATTCATGAACGACTGGAACCTGCAGGACAGACTGTCACCGATCGGTTTCCATTACGATTATCCGATGGTCAGCGTTTTGGACGGTGTTACGCCGCAGTTCCCCGCCGATGCGGAGGGACATGTCATGTCGAAACGGCAGTATTTCTATGACTGCTATCATCCGACGAACGACGGCCACCGTGTCATGGCCGACTGCGTCAACTATCTGATCGAGCAGTCGCTCGCGCATGTAAGCGACGAGGTTTCCTATCCTGAGGAAAGCTGCCTCGGCCGTGAATACGAAAAGACCGTAACGGTTTACCCGGATACGCTTTCCGGTGAGTACGGAATCGAAGTCGATTTCGGCGATTTCACCGAAAACGATACGGATTTACAGATGGCGGAAAAGGATACGGACCATCACGGATCCTATACCTTTGACGGCTCCTGGAGCCGTGCCTGCAAATCGCTTGCACCGTTTACGGTGAAGATGAAATGCTCATCCTTCTTCTTCATCTTCAAGGACACCGGGGATCCTGCTTTCGGACCCTGCGACATTGTCGTGGACGGAGAAGTCAAATACGAATACAATCCGCTTGCCATCGGCTGGACCCACAGCAAAGCAATGCTTGCCGTGCCGTACGGCGAGCCTTCGGAACATATCATTTCGGTGGTTCCGAAATCTCCCGATAAGAAGTATTCCATCGTGGCATTTGCCTACACAAAGGAATAAACGCGGGAAGACAATCTTAAATCAGGAGGTGAAAGCATGGATACAGAAGCTTTTTCCCTGGAAAATGCAATGGAGCTGCTGAACGAAAAGAAGTATGCCGACCTCAGAAAGATTCTGACGGATGTGCCGGCGGCCGATATTGCCGAGATGTTCGAAGAGATTCCGAAGAACCAGTTTGCGATTCTGTACCGGATTCTGCCGAAGGAACTGGCGGCCGATGTATTTGTCGAACTGGACCCGGATTTCCAGCAGATTCTGATTGAAGCGTTCAGTGATAAGGAGCTTCGCGAAGTTCTTGACGAGCTCTACATGGATGATACGGTAGACCTGATTGAGGAGATGCCTGCCAATGTGGTAAAGCGTATTCTCGCGAACTCGTCCGCCGAGGACCGTAAGACCGTTAACGAACTGCTGAAGTATCCCGAAGACTCTGCCGGAAGCATCATGACGACCGAGTTTGTCCGCCTGAAGGAGGACATGACGGTTCGGGAAGCTTTCGCCCTGATCAGAAAGGTCGCCATTGACAAGGAGACCATTTATACCTGTTATGTAACCGATAACCGCAGTCACCTGATTGGCATGGTTACGGTCAAATACCTGCTTTTGTCCGATTATGAAGCGAAGATTAAGGACATCATGCAGGACAATGTCATCAGCGTGAAAACGCTTGATGATAAGGAAGATGTGGCGGCGACGATCAGTAAGTACGACGTGCTTGCGCTTCCGGTTGTTGACGAAGAAAACCGTCTTGTCGGCATCGTAACCGTAGACGACGCCATCGACGTCATGCAGGATGAGGCGGAAGAAGACTTCGCAAAGATGAACGCTATGGCGCCCGTGGAAACGCCGTACCTTCGTACTTCCCCGATTTCCCTGTGGCGAAGCCGTATTATCTGGCTTCTACTGTTGATGGTTTCGGCAACTTTTACCGGCATCATCATTTCCTCGTTTGAAAAGGCGCTCGCGGCACAGGTTGTGCTGACAGCCTTCATTCCGATGCTGATGGACACCGGCGGTAACTCCGGCTCCCAGGCATCCGTTACAATTATCCGTGCCATTTCCCTCGGGGAGGTGGAATTTGCGGATATCGTCAAAGTCATTTGGAAGGAGATGCGTGTTGCATTTCTCTGCGGCGTCTCATTGGCGGCGGTCACATTCGGCAAGATTTTCCTTGTCGACAAGCTTTTGCTGCACCGTCCGATTACCGTTCCCGTCGCTTTGGTTGTATGCCTGACGCTTTGCATCACGGTTTTGTGTGCGAAGCTTCTCGGATGCACGCTCCCGATGATTGTTGCCAAGCTCGGATTTGACCCGGCGGTAATGGCAAGCCCGTTCATTACCACGATTGTGGATGCCGTATCCCTGCTTGTTTACTTCGCATTTGCCATGGCCTTTTTACCGATATGAACCCGGAGGTATGATTCGTGGAAGACAAATTTGTCTCAACCAGAAAACACTTTATTTTTGCGATTTCGTTCAGCATCGTCGTCATCGCCCTGACCGAGGTGGCTACGTTTGCATATGTGCAGTCTCCGGCAGGCGTTAAGTGGGAGGATTTTCGGCTCGGGAAGTTCTTCATTCCCCTTGCCGTGAATGTTTCCACGCTGATTGCGCTTCTGATCATCCTTCACCGCCCGAATGTGCGGGATATCGTGAAGAATTACGCCTGCGTCATATCGCTTGTCATCGTATGTACCGTTGTGGTGACTTCCCATCACGATTACCCGGTCCTTCTGGCCGTGTTTGTGGTTCCGGTCATCTGGTCCATCGTATTTGAGGACAAATTCCTCTGCAGCGTGACGCACCTTTTATGTCAGCTCGGCGTGCTGCAGCTTACGGTTTCCTCGTCCATTCTGACGAAGAACAATCTGATTAACATGGACGCCGACAATCTGGCGGACAGAATCACCGATTTTTTGAAATCAAGCCCGAAGGGCGTCATCACCGGTGAGGACATTCTCCGAATCAGTGTCGAAACCCGCACGAATACGCTGTGGGTCAACATCATCCTCGGCATCATCCTGGTTGCCACAGCAAGGCTTTTCGGCTATCTGATGCTTTTGCAACTGCAGAAAAAGGATTCGATCCTGCAGACGCATGAGAAGGATAACATGGCACTTGAAAAGCAGCTGCTCCGCGACCAGATGACAGGACTTTACAACCATACCGCGTTCTACGAATTTTTGGACCGTTGCGTAAAGATGAAGGGCGACGAGCCGCTTACGCTCGCGGTTGTCGATATCGACGATTTCAAGAAGGTAAATGATACCTATGGCCACGATAACGGCGACGAGGTCATTCTGACCCTCTCTAAGATTATGCAGGCACATTGCGGTGCCGATAACTATGTATGCCGTTACGGCGGTGAGGAATTTGCCGTCATCTTCCCGAATTCGAGAGAGAAGGAAGCACGCCAGATCATGCAGAACATTTTGGAGGAGTTCCGCAACACGCATTATGACTGGCACAGCGGAAGCATTTCGTTCAGCTGCGGCGTGTTCCAGTGCAGTGCTTACCGGATGAATGCGGAAGAATTCTTCCAGATTACCGATAAGCTCCTTTATAAGGCAAAGCATAACGGCAAGAACCAGGTTTGCGGCGGTCAGTAAGCGCGTAACGTCTGCAAGGCAGACGAAGAGGATATATATTCAAGGAGGACTAAAAGATGATCATCGGATCAAACCTTCCGAACATTCCCTGGCAGGAGAGACCTGAAGGATGTTCGGACATCGTATGGCGCTATTCGGAGAACCCGATTATCGGGCGTCATGCAATCCCTTCGGCGAACAGCGTTTTCAACAGCGCAGTCATTCCGAAGGACGGAGCTTTCGTCGGCGTGTTCAGAAGTGACAGCCGGGCGATGGAGCAGCAGCTCTTTTTGGGAAAGAGCAACGATGCTGTCAATTGGGACATTGAGCACGACCCGCTCCCGCTTTTCAATGAGGACGGAAGTCCCGCAGGAACGGCAAGAGGTTACGACCCTCGTGTCTGCAGGATTGAGGACCGCTACTATGTAACGTGGTGCGCCCCTTTTGAGGTAACGAACGCCCCCACAATCGGCGTGGCGTATTCCTATGACTTCAAGACGTTTTACCGTCTTCCGAACGCTTTTCTTCCGTTTAACCGTAACGGCGTGATGTTCCCGCGCAAGATTAACGGCAAGTACATGATGCTTTCCCGTCCGTCGGATAACGGCCATACGCCTTTCGGCGACATGTTCCTTTCCGAAAGCCCCGATATGGTGCACTGGGGATGCCATCATCATGTCATGAGCGCCGGCGGCTGGGCATGGACCAAAATCGGTGCCGGCCCGATCCCGATTGAGATTGACGAAGGCTGGCTGCTTTTCTTCCACGGCGTCGGAACGACCTGCAACGGCATGATGTATTCGGTCGGCGCGGCGATTCTTGATAAGGACGAGCCCTGGAAGGTGAAGTACCGCTGCAAGCCCTTCCTGCTTCATCCCGAGACGATGTACGAGTGCGTCGGAGACGTTCCGAATGTCTGCTTCCCGTGCGCGACTCTTACGGATGCCGCAACGGGCCGGATTGCCATCTATTACGGTGCGGCCGACACGGTTGTCGCCATGGCATTTGCCAAAGAGGATGAGCTTGTCCGCTACATCAAAGATAACGCTTTATAAGGGTTTCACGGCCGCGCACCGGGTACGACGGTGTGCGGCTTTTTTACGTCTGGCGGGAAGAAAAGATGGTAAATGTTATTGACATAACGCTGCGTATGTGGTAATATGACGGAAAGCCCGAAAGCGGGCAAAGGAGGGAGTTTTATCATGGAAGAAGCTAAGAAACCCGAACGTTATAAAGAGCCTTCCAACTGGAAGGGATATGTAATACCGTGCGCGGTTGCACTGCTTTACGGAGCAATTTCGTATTATTTCATTCTTCCGCCGATCAACGTTTTCAGCTCAGGATTCTGGGGCTGGCTGATGTCGGTGGCATTTTTCTACCTGCTCGGCATCATTGTGATGCATACGAAGAACGGGCAGTTCGACACAAAGAATTACAAGGGAATGGATTATAAGATTGCCCTCATTGCAATCGGGGCATGCCTCGTAGTGCTTGTCCTCGGCGCAATTGTTTCTTCGAAGCTGCTTAACGCAAGACGCTATGCAGGTCTCATCAAAGTGGATTCGGCCGTATTCGAAGAGGACATGCCCGAGACGACCAACGTCAGCAACATCGCGCTGATGGATACGGCGTCGGCCAGCATCATCGGTAACCGCACGCTCGGATCGCTTTCGCAGGTCGTATCGCAGTATGAGATCGGTTCGACCTATTCCCAGATCAATTATCACAATACGCCTAAGAAGGTCGCAAACCTTGAATATGCCGGCTTCTTCAAGTGGTTCCAGAACCGCTCGAACGGCATCCCCGGCTATGTCATGGTTGACCCGCTCAATAACAGCGCGGAGTACATGCAGCTTGATAAAGCCATGAAATATGCGGACAGCGCTTATTTTTCAAAGGACCTGAAGAGAGCACTCCGTTTCTCTTATCCGACGAAGATCTTCCATAAGTTCTATTTCGAAATCGATGAGCAGGGAAATCCTTACTACATCGTTTCCTGCAAGACTCCGCATGCCGGTCTGTTCGGCGCCATGGATGTGGACGAGGTCATCCTGTTCAATCCGTGCGACGGTACCTCGGAGCTTTACAAACTTGCGGATGTGCCGAGCTGGGTGGACATCGTATTTGACGGCGACCTCGCCTCTGAAAAATACAACTGGTACGGCACGCTTTCAGGCGGTTTCTTTAACAGCATCATCGGTAATAAGAACTGTAAGAGAGCCACGAACGACTACGGCTACATCGTCATTGACGACGACGTATGGTACTTCACCGGTGTCACAAGCGTGAACAAGGACGAAAGCAACATCGGCTTCATCCTGACCAACGCGCGTACCGGCGCATACAAGTTCTATCCGGTCATCGGCGCGGAAGAGTACTCCGCCATGCATGCCGCCGAAGGCGAAGTGCAGGAGAAAGGATACAACGCTTCCTTCCCGTCCCTCATCAATGTCGGCGGGCAGGCAACCTACATCATGGTTCTTAAGGACAGCGGCGGCCTCGTAAAGCTTTACGCTTTGGTAAATGTGGAGAAGTACTCCGTCGTAGCTACCGGCCAGACGCAGCAGGAGGCCATGGCGGCCTACCGCAAGATGCTTGAGAAGAACGGCATCTCCGTCGGAACGGTTGAGGATATTCCGAAGACCGTGATTACGGTCAGTGAGGTGCGCCTTGTGACCGTTGAGGACATGCCGACGGTTTATCTGACGGCAGACGACGGCAAAGTATATAAAGGATATCTGAATCTCGACGAAAGCCTGATTCTGATCCGCACGGGCGATAAGCTTTCCGTAGTGGCGGAAAGCACGCCGATTAACGACCTTTACACAATCAGAAGCTGGACGAAGGAATAAAGGCTATGACAGTATTGGAACGTTTCCTGCGCTATGTGCAGGTGGATACCTCTTCGGAGGAGGACCGGGAGTGCTTTCCGAGCACCGAAAAGCAGAAGAATCTCGGCCGCATGCTTTATGAAGAATTAAAGGAACTCGGCGCATCCGATGTCGTAACGGACGAATACAGCTACGTGTACGCCAAGCTTCCCGCTACGAAGGGAGAAGAGGGCCGCAAGACCCTCGGATTCCTTGCGCATATGGATACCTCTCCGGACGCTCCCGGAGCCGGCGTAAAGCCGAAGATTACGAAGCAGTATGACGGCGGCAGCATCGTGCTGAATGCCGAAAAGAAGATTGTGCTGTCCCCGGAGGAATACCCCGAGCTTTCCGCTTATGTCGGAAAGACGATCGTGACATCCGACGGCACCACGCTTCTCGGCGCGGATGACAAGGCGGGCGTTTCGGAAATCATGACGATGCTCGAATACTTCTTAACCCATCCGGAGGTCAGCCACGGCCCGATTGCGGTCGCATTTACCCCGGACGAAGAGGTCGGAAGAGGCGTTGATTTCATCAATCTTACACAGTTCGGCGCGCAGGAAGCCTATACGGTGGACGGCGGCGGAATCGGCGAGATCGAGTACGAAAACTTCAATGCGGCAGCCATGGCCGTTACGGTGAACGGCATCAGCGTGCACCCCGGCGACGCGAAGAACAAGATGAAAAATGCCATCCGGATCGGCATGGAATTCGACGGCATGCTTCCCTCGGAGGAGATTCCCGAGAAGACGGAAGGATACGAAGGCTTCTTCCATCTGATGCATTTTACGGGAGACGTGGAACATGCGAAACTGGTTTATATCATCAGAGACCACGACCGTGCGCGCTTCGAGCAGAGGAAGAGCCTTGCCGCATCGGCAGCAGAGGCGCTGAATCTTCTGTACGGCGAGGGTACTGTCACAGCCGATATAAAAGACTCTTACTATAATATGCGCGAGAAAATCGAAGAGGGCCACATGGACCTGATTGACCGGGCCGTGCAGTTCACGAAGGAGCTCGGCATTCAGCCGGTGATTAAGCCGATTCGCGGAGGCACGGACGGAGCAAGGCTTTCCTTCATGGGAGTTCCGTGCCCGAACCTTTTCACGGGCGGACACAATTATCACGGACGGTTTGAGTACTGTGTGGTTGAGACGATGGAAGCGGTGACGGAGCTTCTGATCAGACTGGCAAGGTAAAGCTGCTCAATTGTTAAAAGTTTGTTAAATTTCCGAAATGATGTTGGTAAATATCGTTTACATGTGCTATAATGCAAAGTACCAGGAACGAAAAATCTTTCGGGAGGGAAATTTATGTATCAGGAACAATTAAATCACCTGGAAAGCCTCAGAAAGAAAGCTAAGAACGGGGTACTTATCATTATCGCCGTCATTGTCGGCGGCATCCTGATCGGACTGTTCTCCATGCATTTTCTCCTGATTCCGGTTGCCATCATTGCCGGCATCATCGTGTATTTCGTAGCGTACAAGAACGCTTATAAGGAATACGTACGGTTCTTCAAAAACGAGTTTATCTCGGGACTGATCCGGGGGCTGATTCCGGACGCCGTGTACGAACCGAATTCCGGCTTTGACAGGCAGATGGTTTCCGGAACCGGACTGATGATGATGGGTAACATCTATCACAGTGAGGATTACATCAGGGGAAGTTACGACGGTGTTCCCTTTGAACGCGCGGACGTGCTGATTCAGGATGAATCGACAGACTCGGACGGAAACACTTCAACGACCACCTATTTCCGCGGTCGGTGGATGATTTTCGAAAGCAACAAGAATACTTCGGCTGACCTGCAGATCATCGGAAAGGGCTTCGGCTACGCCAGAAGAAAGAAAGGCATCTTTACGAGAAAGGCAGAGCGCAGACACGTCTTAAAGACGGAGGACGAAGCTTTCAACAAAAAGTTCGATGTCCTTTGTCAGGATGACTCCGAAGCGTTTTACCTGCTGACGCCCGGCGTGATGCAGTCTTTAATGACACTCGTGCAGAGACTGGACGGAAAGGTCATGGTCGGATTTGTCGATAACCGCGTGCATGTGGCGGTCAATTCCGGAAAGGATTCTCTGGAGCCTGCGCTTTTCCGGGCATTTTCCGAAAAGGACCTGAATGAAGTGCAGAACGAAATTCAGGCGATTACCACATTCGTCAAAGGTTTGAAACTGGATCGTAGAATTTATCAATAAAAACCAAATTTGAAAGGAGGATGTGCAGTCCTTCCGGATTGCACGAAACAGTATGCCTGAAATCATCATCGGCGTAGTTGTATTGATTGTCTTTATCATTCTCGTATGGTGGATTTCCACCCTGAACGGTCTGAAGAAGACGCAGATCAAGATTGAGGAGGCTTCTTCCGGAATCGATGTGGCACTCACCAAACGTTATGACGTTCTGACGAAGATGGTGCAGATTGCCAAGTCTTATGCGAAGTTCGAGAAGGAAACCATCCTCGAGGCTGTTAAGCTGAGAAAGGGCATGTCGATCGCCGAGAAGAACGAAGCGGCGGCAGCCATGGGCGACGTTCAGAGAGGTCTGAACATTCTCGCCGAGAATTATCCTCAGCTGCATGCAAATGAGAACTTCCGTCAGCTGCAGGTTGCAGTCATGGACGTTGAGGAGCATTTGCAGGGTGCAAGACGTGCTTACAACAGCAACGTTTCCACGCTGAATCAGAAGATTGTTACCTTCCCGACCAGCATCGTTGCCGGCGTGAGCGGAATCACCCGTCAGGCTTTCTTCGAAGCCGAGAACGAGAAGCGTGCAGATGTTAAGATGGACCTTAACATTTAATCATTGTGCGAGGGGAATTGAAAAGGGTCGGACTCTTACGGGTCCGGCCCTTTTCGCTTGTCATTTCTTACTGTCTCTGTTAATCTGCAGTCTTTGCGGCCTCAGGGTGATGTCTCTTACCACCAGGCCCTCTCTTTGATGAACCGCCCAAATTACAGCCTCTGCCACCTCGTCGGGGCTTAAAACCGTATCTTCCGCCGTACCGGGCCGGAAATCGGCATTCCGGTACAAATCGGTGTCCGTAAGGTCCGGATGAATCGTGATGATTCTTACGCCCTGCTTTCTTGTCTCTTCAAACAATGCCTCTGAAAAATGTGACACTGCAGCCTTGGTTGCCCCGTAGGCGCAGCCGAAGGAATTGTTGTTAAGCTTGGCCGTGACTGAGGAAATGTTGACGATGCTGCCGCTGTTTTCGCGTAATTCGCGAAGATACAAAGAGGAGAGCAGAAGCGGCACTTCCACATTGACGCTCACCATCTCGTGAATCGCAGCCGGCTTTACGGTCTCGTGAGGCCCGTAATAAGCGACGCCTGCGCAGTTGATTAGAAGGGAGAGCTTCTCTTTGATGTTTTCGGAAAGAAAGGCGGGAAGCTTTTCGGTATCCGTAAGATTAAAACATAGCATGATTAAATCCTTCGGGGTACCTGCATCGTCGAAGTTCCGGCCGATGCCGTAAACCCTGTAGCCGTCCGAAAGAAGCCTTTTTGCGACGGCAAGACCGATTCCCGATGAGGCACCCGTTACGAGTGCCGTTTTTTGTGCATTCATGTCATTTCCTCCCAGAAGAACAATTTGTCAGACGGAAGATAAGTAAGAAGCTGCTCCTTTGCGAAACGGAGCATCATGGCATTTTCCTTCGGCGCATATTGGTAGACGCCGTCAATAAGCGTGTAGGGGTAACAGGAAATCTCAGTGGGGCGGACTTTTCGCATGCGCTTAAGATAATCCGCACCGATTCGAAACGTGCCGACGCTCGCGTCCCGAACCGATTCCGCGGGGATTTCCGCAAAAACGTCATGAAAGAACGTCCCGTAAACCTCCTTAAAATCCGGGCTGAACAGCATCGGATCAAAGCAGAGCCGGACCTGTCTGCCGTCACGGATGGCTTTCTGTACGGCGCCGAGACGCTTCGTAAGAGGCGGCGTGCGGTGCTCAAATGAGCGGATTACCGAATCCGGCGATAATGTGTAGGCAAATATCATATTCTTAAGCACGGGAAGCTTAGTAATCGAATCATGCGAGGCACATTTCGTGCGAACCTCGAGCGTTAGCTCCGGCTCCTTGGCGGCAAGAGCTGCCCAGTCCTTTAAATATCCGGTAATCGGCTCGAGCGCCGTCAGATCCGTATCGAAGCTGATGCAAAGGTACAGCGGATGCTTTGAAAGCACCTTTCGGACTTCGTCGAAGATGTCCTCCGTATTGACATATAAGACCACATCGCCGGAAGGATACATGCCCTGCAGATAGCAGTATTCACAGTCGTAAGGGCAGTTCATGGCGCAGGAAGTGTAGTAAAAATGCGCCTCTCCGAAGCTTTGGCACACCGGTGCGCCCGCATAGAGATACGGCGGCTTTTTAACGGCAAGGATCAGCGCGGGAGCCTGCTTTTGAAGGGCTGCATTCTGAGCTGGCCGGTTGAAAACGTGTTTATAATCCCTGACTTTTACGGGCGTGACATCCCGAAAAGAGGAGAGAATCCGCGCCGTTTTATCATAACAAAGCGCCGCTTCCTCGATATAGATGCGCGAGAAGGTTTTACGTAAGGCTACAGTATTCACGGAATGACGCAAGGCAGGCCTTGCCCTCCTTTCTGTTTCGTACGGGAGGACGGTCCTTCCAAAAGTCCGAAACCGCATCGGCCGGATCCGTACATCGAAAGTGCAGGTAGCAAAGCAGTCTTTCGAGCTCCTCGGCCATGGCATCCGAAGCATAAAACCGCTCGCAAAGCTCCGAAAAAAGAGCCTGTTCCGCCTCGTTAAGCACAGGCGCTGCGGCAGCCGGAAGCGAGGCGCAGGCCTTTGCTTCGGCAAGTATTCTCCGAAGAATCTCTTCATCTTCGGGGCACAGATAAACCTGCAGACGTTCCGGCGGAAAATGCGACGAAAACCTGTCATATAAAGCAATTGTATCCTCATTTTCCGCTACGTAGGAAAGCACCCGGTCGGGAAAGGCGGAATCCGTCAAAAGGTCAGGATAGCGGTCCCGCCCGTTTGCATCCGTAAGCTTTACGACACGAAAACAGGACTTTTCGGGAAGCGCTGAGGGGAGCGGAGCCAGTAAAAGCGCTGCATCCGCCGGGGCAGGGCTCCACTCAGGTGTCACAGCATCAGAAGAGAGAAGAAGGGTATCCTCCTGCTCTTTTGCGCCGTTTTGAGCGGGCTTTGTCTGGTTCAATTGCATAAAATCCGCAAGAAACCGAAAGAGGGTTTTTGAAGCGGAGAAAACGTACAGCATGGCAAGCTCCGTAACCGGAAAGTATAGTGGAATCGGTCTTTTCAGTGTACCACACATTTTCCTTCGGAGCAAGGCAAAAGAGCCGGGACCATCAAAATGCAGTTTTCTGACTATTTGCAATTTTCTAAAAAAATAACTTACATTTTTCTTTATTTTGTGATAAGGTATAAGTGGAGAGAGGTGTTCTCCGGCGAAAAGGAGAGTTTTATGTTCAAGATCGGGGATTATGTCATTCACGGCAGCAACGGTGCCTGCAGGGTCGAGAAAATCGGCCCTCTTTCCGGTGTGGGCACATCCGGGGAGAAAGAGTATTATACGCTGACGACATGCTACTCAAACAGCACGATTTATTCGCCGGTAGACAGCACAAAGGTGATGCTCCGCCCGATTCTGACAAAGCCCGAAGCGGAGAAGCTGATCGCCGAAATGAAGAACATTCCGGAGCTCGGAGAGATTGAGGAGAAACACCGCGAGCAGGAATACCGCGACCGTATGAAGACAGGAGACTGCAAGGATCTCGTGCGGCTTTTAAAGACCATTCAGACCAGAAGAAAGACGCGCCTCGCGATGGGCAAGAAGTCCACGGCCAACGATGAAAAATTCTTCCGCCTCGCGGAGGACGGGCTGTTCGGCGAGCTGGCGATCTCGCTCGGCATGACGCGCGACGAAGCCCGCGAATATGTCCTGAAAAATGTGGACGGCCTGTAGGCCGCTGCTTACTGCTTTCGGGCGCGACGCCTTGCGAAATGAGAAAGAAGACATGCAAAGACAGACGGAACCTTTCGGGGTTCCGTTTTTTGTGTCGGCAGGAATCCGGAAGGGGTGATTTTCTTGCGAAAGCGGTGCTTGCAATTGAATAAACAATTCAGAAAATTCGATATGGCATTTTTCATATTCTGACAATACAAACCGACATACATGTATACACGAATTAAAGCAAAAAAACTTTTCGAAAGAGCCCTTTTTTCGAAGAAAAACAGTTGGCATTTCTGATACTTTGGTGGTATTATATGATTAACTTATTATGTAAAGGAGGACGCTCAATGGGCGCTGACAAAAAGACAGTTCCTTTCCGTGGAACTGAGGAACAAAAGCAGCAGTTGCTGCAGGTTATTCGTGAGCTGAAGGACGAGCGGGGCGCGCTGATGCCGATTCTGCAAAAGGCACAGGATATTTACGGTTATCTGCCGATCGAAGTTCAGACGATGATCTCGGATGAGACCGGGATTCCGCTTGAAAAGATTTACGGTGTCGTTACCTTCTACGCACAGTTCTCTCTGTATCCGAAGGGAAAGTATGCGATCTCCGTATGTCTCGGTACCGCTTGCTATGTAAAGGGGTCCGGTGACATCTACAACAAGCTTTGCGAGAAGCTCGGCATTGAGGGCGGACAGTGTACCGCGGACGGCAAGTTCTCTTTGGACGCATGCCGCTGCATCGGCGCCTGCGGACTTGCACCGGTTATGACCATCAACGGCGAAGTTTACGGTAAGCTTACCGTGGACAAGCTTGACGAGATTCTTGCTAAATACGAGTAACAGGAGGACGCACATGATATCCATCACGGAATTAAACAGGATTAAGGCGGAGCAGGAAGGCATCGTTGCGATGCGCCGCGAAGGCGAAGCCAAGATCGCCGATTTGAACGCGCAGGGCAAGAACTACAAGCATCATGTCCTTGTGTGCGGCGGTACCGGCTGTACTTCCTCCCACAGTGAAGACATCATCGTAGCATTTAACGATGAGATTAAGAAGAACGGACTTGAGAACGACGTATGTGTTGTACGTACCGGTTGCCACGGTCTCTGCGCACTCGGCCCGATCGTTATCATTTATCCCGAAGCTGCTTTCTATGCCAACATGGCAATCGAGCATGTTCCGGAAATCGTTACCGAGCATCTTGTAAACGGTAACATCGTAACCAAGTATCTCTACGAGAAGACGGTTACCCCGAACGGCATCATTTCGATGCATGAGACGGATTTCTACAAGAAGCAGAACCGTGTCGCTCTCCGTAACTGCGGTGTCATCGATCCCGAGAACATCGATGAGTACATCGGAACCGGCGGCTATCAGGCTCTTGCTAAGGTTCTTACCGAGAAGACCCCCGACGACGTAATCCAGATTCTCCTTGATTCCGGACTTCGCGGACGTGGCGGCGCAGGTTTCCCGACCGGCCGTAAGTGGATGTTCGCAAAGGCCAACAAGGCTGATCAGAAGTATGTTTGCTGTAACGCCGACGAAGGTGACCCGGGTGCATTCATGGATCGTTCCGTACTTGAGGGCGACCCGCACGTAGTACTCGAGGCCATGGCTATCGCAGGTTACACGATTGGTTCTTCCCAGGGTTACATCTACGTTCGTGCTGAGTACCCGATCGCCGTACAGCGTCTCGAGATCGCCATCAAGCAGGCGAGAGAGTATGGCTTGCTCGGTGACAACATCCTCGGTACCGGCTTCAAGTTCGATATCGGCCTTCGTCTCGGCGCAGGCGCATTTGTCTGCGGTGAGGAGACCGCTCTGATGACCTCCATCGAAGGACACAGAGGTGAGCCCAGACCGAGACCTCCGTTCCCGGCTGTTAAGGGTCTGTTCGAGCGTCCGACCATCCTCAACAACGTTGAGACCTGGGCGAACATCCCGCAGATCATCATGAGAGGACCCGAGTGGTTCGCTTCCATGGGTACCGAGAAGAGCAAGGGTACGAAAGTATTCGCACTCGGCGGTAAGATTCAGAACACCGGTCTCGTTGAGATTCCGATGGGTACCACGCTTCGCGAAGTTGTTGAAGAAATCGGCGGCGGCGTTCCGAACGGCAAGAAGTTCAAGGCTGCTCAGACCGGCGGTCCTTCCGGCGGCTGCATCCCGGCTTCCCAGATGGATGTTCCGATGGACTACGACAACCTGATTGCAATCGGTTCCATGATGGGTTCCGGCGGACTTATCGTAATGGACGAAGACAACTGTATGGTTGATATCGCGAAGTTTTTCCTTGAGTTCACCGTAGACGAGTCCTGTGGTAAATGTGCACCGTGCCGTATCGGTACGAGACGCATGCTCGAGATTCTCGACAAGATTACAAAGGGTAAGGCAACGATGGATGACCTTGACCGCCTTGAGAAGCTTGCAGCTCACCTGCAGAAGAGCTCTCTGTGCGCACTCGGTCAGACCGCTCCGAACCCGATTATCTCCACACTTCGTTACTTCCGCGACGAGTATATCGCTCATATTGTTGACAAGAAGTGTCCTGCCGGCGTTTGTAAGGATCTTCTGCAGTTCAAGATCGATCCCGATAAGTGTATCGGTTGCGGTCTCTGCGCGAAGAACTGCCCGGCTGACGCGATTACCAGAACGGATTACATCGCTCCGAACCACAAGCTCGCTTCCATGGCCATCGATTCCGCTAAGTGCGTGAAGTGCGGTGCCTGCATGGCGAACTGTAAGTTCAAGGCTATTAGCAAACAGTAAGGAAGGAAACGAATATGGCAGATGAAATTAAGATGGTTAATGTGAAAATTAACGGAATCCCGGTTTCTGTTCCCGAGGGAACAACGATTCTGGACGCTGCCCATAAGGCAGGCGTGAAGATTCCGACCCTGTGCTTCCTTCGTGACACCAATGAAGTCGGTGACTGCCGTATCTGTCTCGTTGAGTCTACCAAGGCTCGCGGACTGGTAGCTGCATGTATGTATCCGCTTGCTGCATCCGATGAGGGCGCAGAAATCAAGACGAACAGCGCGAAGGTTCTGGATTCCAGAAGAAAGACTTTACAGCTGATCCTTTCCACCCATGACCGCAAGTGCCTTTCCTGCGTACGCAGCGGCAAATGTGAACTCCAGAAGCTCTGCAACGAGCTCGGTGTTGAGGATGAAAAGCTTTACGAGGGCTTCCGTCCCGAGTACGAGAAGGATACCTCGGCCGTACATATGGTACGTGACAATAACAAATGTGTACTTTGCCGTCGTTGTGTAGGCGCCTGCGAGAAGGTTCAGGGCATTGCCGTTATCGGACCTAACAACCGTGGTTTTGCTTCCTTCATCGGCAGCGCATTTGACATGGGCCTTGCAGAGACGAGCTGCGTACACTGCGGACAGTGTATCGTTGCATGTCCTACCGGTGCTCTTTACGAGAAGGACGACAGCTACAAGGTTGAGGAAGCTATTGCAGATCCCGACAAGTTCGTTGTTGTTCAGCCTGCTCCGTCCGTACGTGCTACCCTCGGTGAAGAATTCGGCATGCCGATCGGAACCGATGTTGAGGGCAAGCTTGCTACCGCACTTCGTGCGCTCGGCTTTGACAAGGTATTCGATACCGATTTCGCAGCCGACCTCACGATCGTTGAGGAAGCCACCGAGCTTGTTGAGCGTGTAACCAAGGGCGGCGTACTCCCGATGATTACTTCCTGCTCACCCGGTTGGGTTAAGTTCTGCGAGACCTATTATCCGGATCAGATCGATCACCTGTCGAGCTGCAAGTCTCCTCAGCAGATGTTCGGTGCTACGGTTAAGACTTACTACGCACAGAAGATGGGCATTGATCCTGCGAAGATCGTTTGCGTAGGCGTTATGCCTTGTACCGCTAAGAAGTTCGAGGTTACGAGAGACCAGAGCGCAGTTCCGGGACTTCCGGATGTTGATATTTCCATCACGACCCGTGAGCTTGCCCGCATGATCAAGCGTAACGATATCGATTTCGCAGCCCTTCCGGACGGCGAGTTCGATGATCCGCTCGGCGAGTCCACCGGTGCAGCCGTTATCTTCGGTACTACCGGCGGTGTTATGGAAGCAGCTCTTCGTACCGCAGTTGAAGTTATCACCGGTAAGGAACTTACCAATGTTGAGTTCAACGAAGTACGTGGCATGCAGGGCATCAAGGAAGCTACCTACAAGGTAGGCGACCTTGAGGTTAAGGTTGCTGTAGCATCCTCCCTTTCCAATGCACGTATCATCATGGATCAGATCAAGGCCGGCACCTCGCCGTACACCTTCATCGAGATCATGGCTTGTCCCGGCGGATGTATCAACGGCGGCGGTCAGCCTCTTGTTGATTCCGAAGTTCGCAACTTCGTTGATGTACGCGGTCTTCGTGCGAAGGCTCTGTACGATAACGACGCTGCTAAGACGCTTCGTAAGTCTCACGAGAATCCTTCCATCAAGAAGGTATACGATGAGTTCTTCGGTTCCTTCGGAAGCCACAAGGCTCACGAGATTCTCCATACGAAGTATGTAAAGAGAAGCATCAACAAATAATTGCTTTCTGAATGGAATAGCTGATTAGATCGGGCGCTGCAAACAGCGCCCGGTTTTTTGTTTGAAAAAGTTCTTGCCCTTATGAAGGTAGCAGAATATACTATTCTGTAGAAAAAAAGAAGGTATCATCATATGACAGAACCGACAAAGAAGAAAGCCCTGATTGCGATGAGCGGCGGCGTGGATTCGTCGCTTGCGGCCAAGAAGATGATTGAGCTTGGCTATGAGTGCATCGGGTGCACAATGAAATTATATGAGCGGCCGGAAGAGGCAGCCCCGGGGGAACGAACCTGCTGCTCTTTAAATGATGTCGAGGATGCGAGACAGGTAGCGTTCCGCCTCGGCATGAATTACTATGTCTTCAATTTCAAGGACGACTTCAAAGAGAAGATTATCGACAAATTCATCCGCTGCTACGAGTGCGGTATCACGCCCAACCCCTGCATCGACTGCAACCGCTATATGAAGTTTGAGAAGCTTTACGAGCGCGCGGTAATCCTCGGCTGTGACGTCATCGTGACCGGCCATTATGCAAGGATTGAAGAGCATGACGGAGAGTATTTCCTGAAGAAAGCGCTCGACGAAACGAAAGACCAGAGCTATGTTTTGTATTCCCTGACGCAGGAGCAGCTCAAGCATACCTGTTTCCCGCTCGGCGGAATGAGAAAGGAAGATGTCCGAAGAGAAGCCGAAGCAAGCGGTTTCGTGAACGCCGATAAGCCTGACAGCCAGGACATCTGCTTTGTCCCGGACGGAGACTATGCGAAGGTTATTGAGACCTACACCGGCAACGTTCCCGAGCCCGGCAATTTCGTTGATAAAGCGGGAAATGTGATCGGTCCCAACAAAGGTATCATTCATTACACAATCGGCCAGCGGAAGGGCCTCGGAATCTCGGCGCCTGAACCGCTTTATGTATGTGAGATTCGCCCCGAGACGCGCGAGGTCGTGCTCGGAAGTAACGATGACTTGATGAGCCGCGAGTTGACCGTACAAGACTTCAACTGGATCAGCGGTGAGGCTCCGACGGAACCGTTTCGCTGTAAGGCGAAGATTCGCTATCGCCAGAAGGAACAGTGGGCTGTTGTTACCCCGATTGGGCAGGACCGGGTACAGATCGCATTTGACGAACCCCAAAGAGCCATCACGGCCGGCCAGGCCGCAGTGTTATATGACGGCGACATCGTCCTCGGCGGCGGCACGATAGAGTAGAGCCGGCCGGCAGGCGTAAAAGCAGGCTGACAGGTGTAAAAAGCCCGGCAGGCAAACAGAAACCACCTGAAAACACTTTACCAAACAAAAAACGCTTTCCCGTACCATTAGCGGGAAAGCGTTTCCTTTTTCATAGTAATTCTTTTATTCCACCGGGAAGCAGAGCTCGGTGACATACTCGTCGGGATTCTGCGTCTGCGCGGGGCTTACGTGGTAGATGTTGAACATCGGGCCGTTCGGTTTGTAACCGTTCGCGCCGATCCACGAAACAACCGTGGCGGTTGCGTCGTTCATCTGGTCGTAGCTTCCTTTGATGATGCAGCTCGCAACCTTGACGGCGGGCATCGTCTGAAACTTCACGTGCTCCGTGTCCTTGTATGTGCCCTTTACGGTCATCCAGGCCAAAATCTCCACATTTTCCTCTTTGTACTCAGGGTCGAGGAACTGCGCGGCCGCCAGTTTTCCATCCCTGGTTATACCCGTAAAAACCATTCAATACAACTTCAAAAAAACTGCTTGACAACCAACTGTATTAGTTCTATAATACAGTCAAACCGTATTACACGGTTAATACAGTTTCGATTCTTAAAGGGAGCCGATCATGATTTCATTTGACACCTTTAAACCGACGGAGGGGACGCCGATCTATCAGCAGATTCTTCTCTACATTAAGCGCGGGGCAGTCGCAGGCACCATCCGGGACGGTGACGAGCTTCCTTCGAGACGTGTTCTTTCCGCACTGCTCGGAATCAATCCGAACACGGTGCAGAAGGCGTTTCATCTGTTGGAGGAAGAGGAACTGATTGTATCGCAGGCGGGGGCGAAGAGCGTCATGAAGATTACCGAAGAGAAGATTCAAAAGCTTCGTGAGGATTTGCTTCGCGAAGATATCCGAAGCATCACGGGAGCCCTGCGGCAGATGGGCATCAGCCGAGAGGAAGCCTTCAAGCTGATTGATCAGTTCTGGGAAGAGGAGGAGACGGAAGCATGAAGAAGCATCTTTCTGTAATTGCTTTGTTAATAGCCATCAGATTCAAAGTGATCATGTCTTTCCTTGCAATTCTGATTGGCATTAACCTATTAAGTCTGGTGTCTTATTCGCTGATTTTTAAAGAGAGTCTTACGAAATTCGATATGGTTGTTTTTGAGGAGTGGCTGGGAATATTCTTTGTCATCATTTTTCTTTTTTTCTTTGCTGCGACAGCTTATGAATGTAAGAGTGAAAAAGGATACAGCAAATACACGAGGATAAGACTGAGAATCCCGGAAAGAATGCTTGCAGGATGGGAAGGCGCAGTCTGTGCGGCAGGATTTCTGATGTTCTGGCAGGCAGAAGTGATTTTCATTTTCTGCATGGGCGAAGTCAGAAACATGGCGAAATTCGGAAACGGTGCCATGATGATGCTTAAGCTGATGGAACGAAAAGGAATCTTTTACCGGGTTGTTTTTCCGATTGACAACGGAATCTGGTGGCTGACGGATGCTCTTGTCATGATTGCCTGCGGGGGTATTTGTGCTGCATTAAGCCTTGTTGGGAAAGGAAACAAAAAGAAAACCGCGAAAACGAACGAAGAAGCTTCGGAGGAGACCAATGTTAGAGATTAAAAATGTCAGCAAACATTATGTCGGCGGAACGGATGCCGTGAAAAATGTGAGTCTCACCATTAAGCAGGGTGAAATCATCGGGTTGTTCGGAGAGAACGGAGCAGGCAAAACAACTCTGATCAAGTGCATTCTCGGATTGATAAAGCATGACGGGGAAGTATTTCTTGACGGACAGCCGATTACCAGAAAGAACATTGAACGCCTTTCTCTCGGAACATGTGAGCACAGCTTCTTTCCGACCTTGACGGCAGCGGAACACAAGGAGTTTTATGAGTCACATTTTCCGGGATTCAGAAAGGACCGTTTCAAGGGACTGACGGAGTTCTTTGACTTCCCGCTGAAGCGGCCGATCAAACAGCTTTCCGCCGGGCAGCAAAACCAGCTGGAAGTCATTCTGGCGCTTTGTCAGGGGGCAGATTATATCTTTCTTGATGAGCCGTTTGTCGGGTACGACATCTTTAACAGAGAAGACTTTTATAAAGTGCTTCTCGGAATACTGGAGCCGACGGAAACCATTGTTCTTGCGACACATCTGATTGAAGAAACAGAGGGCTTCATCGATCGCGCGGTCATGATTCATAAAGGAGAATTGTTAGCAGATGTAAGTGTATCGGCGCTTGAGGAACGGGGGGATACCCTTGTGGACTTTATTAAGAAAACATACGGATATCAATCGGATCGCGTCGGAAAATCGTTAGAAGAAATCATGGGGAAAAAATGAAACGAAAAGTCATTATATTTTTAATCATATCATTTTTGTGCCTGACCGGGTTTACTTACGCGGTAATAAAATCGCTATGTAACAAAAACAGTCTGACGATAACGGAAACGACTCTTGCCGGCGACGCAGCGAAGGCGGAGGGGCTGAGGATTACGTTTTCCGCATGGCCGGCAATAGAGGGAACCTCGGTCGACGGCGGATATATGAAAATGGAGCCGAAGGCCTGGGACAGCACAATATACTACGGTAAGGCCGGCGCGGCCGTTTCTTATCAATTGGTTCCGGCCGATGAGGCATATCAGAACGAGCGCGATGAGCAAACCTGGGCCAGAGTCGCCGAGCGTTATATGGCGCGTAATGACGGTACCGGTATACGGGGATGGAACAACTATTCCACCCTGTATTTTCAGGAAGTGATGCTGAAGGATGAAGCGTTTCTTGAAAAATGGGAAGCAGCGGGCAGTCCTTCCACAATACGTTTGGCTGATTATTATGAATGCTATCCGGAGTTCTTCTATGACATATTACCGTATGATATGGGTTTGGGATACGGGAGCGGATTCTATTATGTAAGAAAAATCCGTAAGGGACACCTTGTGTTAACGGAAGATACCCTCAAGTCTGAGCCGGTTTCACAGACGGAAGCGGCAGAAGTCTTTCTTAAGTTCTCGGAATTGTTGAAAATCCCGGTTCTTTCGGATGAACAATGGCAGCTGTCTGAAGGCACGCAAAGTGATTGGAGACCGGTTGGAAAGAAGTATTATTGTCCGGAGTTTTACAATGTCGGAAATGAGGAAGCGCTTTTCTTCACATTTGACGCGAAAGCTAAGGATGGGAGTTGTGTTGACACATCGATGCTTCCGGGAGGGTATGGAATCTACAAAATACCAACTTACCATGAGGTAAGGAATGGGATAAACTTTCAGCTCTATGAATACGATAAACTGCAAATGTTCTACCCGATAAAACAGGATTGGAGTATTCTGAAACTCGGAATAACGCTCAACGGGAAAGCGCTGCTATTGATTTATGCTGCCGATGGCGAATGTCATGCAAGAATCATGGATTCGGCTACCGCGGAAACATTGGCTGACTTTATTCTCGGATCAGAAGCCGAGTTCATGTCGGGAAACGGCACGGAACTGGTTTTGAAAGATGATTATATTGTTTTAAAGCTGCTTAAGCAGGAGAACTCGAGAATATTCGTCATCGGACAATCGGAAGGCGGACAGTGGGAAGTTCTGATGCAGACAACAGCTTATGCATCGCAGCATGATATAACGCTTCATGACGTAGCCTTTGACGCAAACAGACTGGCGGAGGTCAGCTATAAAAACGGTTCGTTTCAGATTATCGTTTATTCAAAGGACGGAACAGAGTATCAGGGAGAAGTTCAAACATCGTTAAGAATAGATGATTATGAGCTTGAAAACATCGGAATAATCTCCTGTTATTGGGATTAAAAACACTACCTGCGGCAGAATGCCGCACGGTGAAGGAGCATATTATGAAAAGGCAGATGACGAAAAAACTGATTACGGATTACTTTCCGCCCGACACGAAAATCGCGGCCGAAATAATCAGCTGCCTCTTTATACTGGCTGTGATGGGGTGGATTTGCATAGATGTGTTTACAGGCCGTATGGCGGAAGCGGAAAGCTTCGACATTGCAGAGAACGCTTCCGCGACGTTTGAAAGATGTGTTTCCGGCGTATTTGTCTGGCTTCCGATCTATTGGTGTTTATGCGCGGTAATAGCCTTCGTTCATTATCGAAGCTACTATAACCCGGTGAAAAGCATCTATGTGATGAAGCGGCTTCCGAGCCGATGGGAACTTCACCGCCGCTGCCTCACATTCCCGATTCTGTATGCGTTGCTTGCGCTTCTTGTTTTCGGAATGGAATTATATCTGTTTATTCTGGCATATCAAAATTCCGGCATTTTCTGGTCAAAAACGGTTACATTTTCCATATGGAAACTGTTTGGATAGGGGGAAGTCATGAAGAAATATTTCTCGGTTGCAGAGCTGGTGGTTCTGACGCGAATGAAGAAGCCGCTGATGTTTATCGGCGCGATGATATCAGTCAATCTGATTGCAAATCTACTGCTGTTTGTTGTGAACGAACAGCAGGGGAATCCGTATTCCATTTATAAGGTTGTGCCGGTATTCTCCGTTACGTTGCTTGCGGCCTATGTCAGCATCATTTTCCATGGGTTACGGACTGCCCGAAGCCGGTCGCAGGCCGGGTTGATGTTAGAGCGCCTGAGTGTCAGTGAAGAAGCAATGTCCGGTATGGAATTCCTCGCGGGATTACTGTTATTCATTATGCTTTTCGAAGCGGAGATCGTATCGTTTTATCTGGCAGACGGTATGAATCAGCTTATGACACACCGGCTGTTAACGGAACAGGATCTGGTGATCGCTTCCTATAAGGCTCCGTTGATCCGTTGCGTGATTCCGATCGGGGACCTTACCATCTGGAAGGAAAATGTGTGGATGGTGATATGCGGCGGCTTGGTTTACGGATGTATCGGCATGTCTCAAAATGAAAAGACCGCCGCCCGCATAATCGGGGCTGTTCCGTTGATTCTGATTCCTTTTGTATTTGTTGTAAGGGAGGAAAACCTGTTTCCGAATATTCTGCATCACACATTTTTCTATGTGATTGTCAATTTCAGTCTGGCAGTTCTTTTGATTACACTGATTCTGTTCTTATCGCGGCGGAAACGTGAAAAGAGCAGGGAGAAAGAAGAGAAGGAACAGGGGGAGAGCATATGAAGAGAACGGTGCTTGTTATTGTCATTCTGGCTCTGTTAACCTTTGGCAGCGTTTACGGAGCGAAGCAATTCATGAAACAAAACGAAAACGTTGCATTTGCCGCTCGGACAGAAGAGGGGAACCGAAGTGCAGCCGAGGGGCTTTCCATAACGGTAAAGGAACACACCTGGACCTCGGGTATGGACTGGGGAATAAGCCTTACAAGGCTCCCGGACATGTGGAATTGTAATGTGGTATATGAGGCTGACGGACTGAAGACAAAAACAGAATTTCACAGGAATTGGGAAGAGTATACGGAAATCAAGAATCTGAAAAGGAAAGAACTTATCGATGAGAAGGTATTGAGAAGAGATTTGAACAGGAACGAGGGGCTGTGGACGATAATGTCACATAACCCGGAAATCTTTTATGTACCGAAAAACGATGTTTTATACTTTGTATTTGATACACATATAAAAAACGGGACGGTTATTGACACATCTGTGCTTCAAAAGGGATACGGCATATATATTATCCCGATTCAAAAGTTTAAAGGAGAATACGGTTATCCGGCGGAAGATGCCCCCGTTTTTGCAATCCTTGATCCCGAGATCAGCGTCAGAGGACTTAAGAAGAATAAGGACGGAAGCCGGCTGTATCTCTTATATCAGAGGGACGGCATGTATTATATCCGGATTATGAATCGGGAAGGGAATGAGGTCACGCCGGACATTCCGCTCGAATTAGGCGAAGTGAAGGATGACACACCGGTTTCAACCGAATACGGCGACGGCGTGTTTGCGGTCACAGTGAAAAATGCTACGACCGACGCTTTTGATTGCCATGTGTTTTCTGAGAATGCGGAAGGTATCCCTGAGAAGACTGTGATCATCCGAGGGGTTGAAGAGAAGAGCGTTTCCGATGATGCGGAAGTCAGCATTGCATTTGACGGAGAAAAGCTGGCATGTGTAGTTTACGACAAAACGATCAGCGTTTCTGTTTATTCGAACGAAGGGCTGCTTTATCGGGGTACAATTGAAAACTCATTAGAAAAGATGGAGGACGGAGGAGAAGACGGGTACTCGATTCGTCATAGGGATTTAAAATGCAGCTGGACCCGATAGTCTTATATACCGGGAATCCTGATCAGAACCACGTATTGTTCAAAATCTGTGAAGCAATAAAAAAGAGGGCATCAAGCCCTCCTTTTTGTACCCATAAAAAGCAATTACTGCTGATCCTTCGGAAGATACTTCTCCATATGCCGTTTGATGGCAGAAAAAGTCTCGTCGCTGATATAGTGCTCAATTCTGCAGGCATCCTCGGAAGCAACCTTTTCGTCGACACCGAGCAGTGTGAAAAGATGGGAGAGTACCGTGTGGCGCTCATAAATGCGCTTGGAAAGAATCAGACCGGCCTCGGTTAGTTTTAGATAACCGTCTTTATCTATTTTGACAAGTCCTTCGGATTTCAGCAGGCTGATGGCCCGACTGACGGAGGGTTTGGAAAATCCCATGTACTCCGCTACGTCGATGCTTCGTACGACAGAAGAATTCTGCGATAAAACATAGATGGTTTCGAGATACATCTCTCCGGATTCCTGTAATGCCATAGTATTTCTCCTTTTTTTGGTCTTTCTGAAACTTTACCACAAAATGAACAAAATAGCAACTTCTCTTTCCTTCATTTTCGGCAAAAAGAAGACAATTTGCGCCTTGACAAGTTAGCAAACACTAACTATAATGTGTGTAGTTAGACGAAGCTAACCAAGAAAACGGTGACTGCGTCTGATGAATAAAGGCAGGAGGAACATTATGATGCCTCTGGTTTATGCAGAAAAAGGGCAGCCGCAGATCATTCGCAGAATCGGCGGAAACCCGGAAGTCAGAAAACACCTTGAGGATCTCGGCTTTCATGTCGGGGGAGAGGTCAACATCGTCAGCACGCTCGGCTCTAACCTGATTGTGAAAGTAAAGGAAAGCCGCGTGGCGGTCAGCGAGGAATTGGCCAAAAAAATCATGGTGTAAAGGTAAGGAGGAAGCAGAAGTGAAAACATTGCGAGATGTCAAAATCGGTGAAACCGTGACGGTTGTAAAACTGCACGGGGAAGGTGCGGTGAAACGTCGCATCATGGACATGGGCATTACGAGACGCACTTCGGTATATGTCCGCAAAGTTGCGCCGCTTGGTGACCCGATTGAAGTTACCGTACGGAATTACGAGTTGTCCATTCGAAAAGCAGACGCCGAAATGATTGAAGTGGAATAGGAAAGGAAGGCATAGGAACATGAGTACGAGAATTGCTCTCGCGGGTAACCCGAACAGCGGTAAGACAACTTTGTTTAACGCGTTGACGGGTTCCAACCAGTTCGTCGGGAACTGGCCGGGTGTAACGGTTGAAAAGAAAGAGGGAAAGCTTAAGAAGCACGATGATGTCATCATCACTGACCTTCCCGGCATCTATTCTCTTTCTCCTTATACGTTGGAGGAAGTAGTAGCAAGAAATTATCTGATCGGAGAGCGTCCGGATGCAATCTTAAACATCGTGGACGGTACAAACCTGGAACGTAACCTGTATTTGACGACACAGCTTACCGAGCTCGGCATTCCGGTTGTTGTTGCCATCAACATGATGGATATCGTGAAGAAGAACGGCGATAAGATTAACGAAGCGGAGCTGTCCCGTCAGTTAGGCTGCAAGGTGGTTGACATCTCGGCACTGAAGGGCGACGGCGTAATGGAGGCTGCAGAGGCAGCGGTAAAGGCCGCAAAGGACACCAAGACCGTACCGCTTCATACATTTTCAGGACCGGTTGAGCATGCGATAGCACATATCGAAGAAGCTGTTGTACACAGCATGCCCGAAGAACAGCAGCGCTGGTACGCAATTAAAGTATTCGAAAGAGATGACAAGGTTCTTGAGCAGCTGAATATACCGAAGGATACGATGGAACACATCGAAAAGGATATTCAGGCAGCAGAGAAGGAATTGGATGACGATGCGGAAAGCATCATCACCAACGAACGGTATGTGTACATCGCCGAAGTCATTAAGTCCTGCTACAAAAAGAAGAATGCCGGCGCTGAGACGAAGTCTGATAAGATTGATAAAATTGTGACCAACCGCTGGCTCGGACTTCCCATTTTTGCCATCGTCATGTTCCTGGTTTATTGGATTGCCATGGTGGCTGTCGGCACACCGGCAACCGATTGGGCAAATGACGGACTGTTTGGTGATGGCTACCATCTTTTCGGAATCGGTTCCGGAAAGACGGCAGACGCCGAGGATGAATACGGCGACACCGATGCAATCATTGACGGGCTTCTTGCAAAAGCAGAAGAAGACGGAATCGACATCGAGGCTACAGAAGCTGCACTTGATCAGGAAGCGGAAGAGTATGATGCTACGGCTGCAGTTGCGGCACTTAAGGCACTTGCCGCGAACTACGAGGGCAAGAATGCAGAGTTCCCTTACACACTCGTAGACGAGGAAACCCTCGAAGAGACTGACGAGACCGCTTCTTATAAAGATCTTTCGGATGCCATCGCCATGTATGAAAAATACGAAGGCGGCGTGGATCCCTCGAATTACGGCGTATGGGTACCGGGCGTTCCGGTTCTCATTGAGAATCTTTTGGATAAACTGAACTGCGCAGATTGGGTAAAGAGTCTTGTACTTGACGGTATCGTTGCCGGTATCGGCGCGGTGCTCGGATTTGTTCCGCAGATGCTCGTTCTGTTCCTTCTGCTTGCTTTCCTTGAGGCATGCGGATACATGGCGCGTATCGCATTTGTCCTTGACCGGGTATTCCGTCGGTTCGGCCTTTCCGGTAAGTCGTTCATCCCGATGCTGATCGGTGTCGGCTGCGGCGTGCCCGGCATTATGGCGAGCCGTACGATTGAAAACGAGCGCGACCGCCGAATGACGATCATGACAACAACGTTCATCCCCTGCAGCGCGAAGCTTCCCTTCATCGGTATGATAGCCGGCGCAATCTTCGGCGGAAGTGCCTGGGTATCCACCTCGGCATACTTCATCGGAATGGCTTCGATTGTTGTTTCGGGTATTATCTTAAAGAAGACTAAAATGTTCTCGGGCGATCCGGCTCCGTTTGTTATGGAGCTTCCGGCGTACCATTGGCCGACCGTAAGCAATGTGCTCCGTTCCATGTGGGAGCGTGGCTGGTCCTTTATCAAAAAGGCAGGTACCATCATCCTGCTTTCCACGATTGCTGTATGGTTTACCTCCCGGTTCGGATGGCTTGACGGCAAATTCTCGATGCTTTCCGAGGAAGAAATCGACAGCTCGATTCTTGCGGCAATCGGAAGCGGAATCGCATGGATCTTTAAACCGCTTGGTTGGGGCAACTGGCAGGCAGCCGTTGCAAGCGTAACCGGTCTTGTGGCAAAGGAGAATATCGTCGGCACGATGGGAATCCTTTACGGGGACATCAAGAGCATCGGCGCCGCATTTACGGAAGTTGCGGGCTTCTCGTTCCTTGTATTCAACCTTCTCTGCGCACCTTGCTTCGCAGCAATCGGCGCTATCAGAAGAGAGATGAACAACGCGAAGTGGACCTGGTTCGCAATTCTCTATCAGTGTGGATTTGCCTATATCATTGCTTTGATGATAAAGCAGTTCGGCGGCGCATTTACCGGAGACGGAAATGCAATCGGAATCGCCGTTTCCGCACTGATTCTTGCAGGAATGGTTTACATGCTTGTAAGACCTTATAAGGAAGCCGTGAAGCTGACGAAGAAGGTTAAGGTTCACTAGTGAGGTGGGGAATATGATTTCATGGATTGTGGCAAATGCAGGAACGATTTTGGTGCTTTTGATCATAGCGGGATGTGCCTTTCTGGCAGCCAGGAGGCTTATCTTAGACAGAAGAAAAGGAAAGACGTCCTGCGGCTGCGGCTGTGCAAACTGCGCGATGCACGGCGCGTGCCATAAAGTGAATAAGCCGGCTCCATGATGCGTATTGTGTGTGAGATAAGAGGGGGTATCGCAAGACAGTAATGTCGGGCGATACTCTCTCTGCTTTATAGAAACCTTTTGGAGGATAAAAAACATATGGGTATTGTTGAATTTCAAAACGTGTCCCGCGTTTATAAAAACGGTGATCACGAGCAGTGGGCATTGAATCACGTAAATCTTTCCCTCGAGGAAGGTAAATTTGTCGTTATTCTCGGGCCGAGCGGCGCCGGAAAGAGTACACTTTTGAACCTTCTCGGAGGCCTTGACAATCCGACGGAAGGAACCATCATTGTTGACGGCCGCGACATTTCGACGCTTAATAACAATGAGATGGCGGATTACCGTGCGGCCAAGGTCGGATTTGTCTTTCAAAGTTACAATCTGATTCCGACACTCACGGTGATTGAAAATGTGGCGCTCGTCAAGGAAATTGCTCCCGATCCGTTAAGCAGTCACGATATGCTTGAAGCAGTCGGACTTCTCGATCATAAGCATAATTTCCCGTCAGAACTGTCGGGCGGCGAGCAGCAGCGTGTGTCGATTGCGAGAGCGCTTACGAAGAATCCGAAAATTCTTCTTTGCGATGAGCCGACGGGCGCCCTTGACAGTGAGACCGGTGTGACGGTTCTGAAGCTCTTACTTTCCATGGCGAGGGAAATGAAGAAGACCATCATCGTGGTAACGCACAACCAGAACATTGCCAAAATGGCAGATGTCGTTGTCCGCGTCAAGAACGGCCGGATTCAGTCCTGTGAAGAGCAGGCAAATCCGCTTTCGGTTAGCGAGGTGGATTGGTAATGCTGTTTAAAAAACTGTTTCGGACGTTTTGGGTGTACAAAGCACAGTTTATCTCGATGATTATCATGATCGGGATCGGCGTCGGAATCTTTTTCGGGTTCAACCTGGAATGGTACAGCCTTAAAGTGGATACCGACGAAATCTATGAAGCAACCGGGTTTGCCGATTTTCGCGTAATCAATGAGGGCGGCTTTTCAAAGGCGGACCTCGATAAGGTGACGGCGATTGAAGGCGTGACCGATGCCACCCGTTTCCTAAGTGTTAACACGACGGTGCAGAACGATACGGATATCGTTGCCATCACGGTCAGCGAGAATATGAAGATTTCCGGCGTACTCGTTACAAAGGGCGAGGACTATGATCAAAAAAGCCCCGACGGGATATGGTTAAGCGACTCCTTTGCCGCGGCAAATGACATAAAAGTCGGGGATGAGATGACATTTGTCTACAAATCCATCACGCTTAGTGGAAAGGTAAAAGGACTTGTGAAAGCAAGCGAATACCTAATCTGCCTTCCGGACGAAACGCAGGTCATGCCGGATTTTCATTCCTACGGTTATGCGTATGTTTCCCCGGTACTAATTGGGAACGCGCTTGACAAACTGCTTCCGGGACTCGGGACCGCAGGCTTCTATCCGCAGATTCACATCAAATCGGATCTCGATAAAAAGGAATTGGTCGGGAAACTGGATGCAGCTTTCGGAAAGACTTATATGGTGCTTTCGAAGGATGAGACGGTATCCTGGAGTGAGGCACAGGGAGAAGTCAATGAAGGAAAGACAATGGGATCGGTTCTGCCGGTGCTCTTTCTTGCCATCGCGATTCTGACAATGGTGACGACGATGCACCGCATTACCGCCAGCGAGAAAACGCAAATCGGTACCTTAAAAGCGCTCGGATATCGGGACGCGAGGATTCTTCGCCACTATACTTCTTACGCGCTGCTGATCGGGCTTATGGGAACCCTGCTCGGCATCGGAATCGGATATCTGCTCGGATGGTACATCATGAACCCGAACGGGGCGATGGGAACCTATATCGATATGCCGAGCTGGAGACTTTACGTTCCGTGGTTCTGCTGGCTGGTGATTGCTCTGATGAATCTGTTCCTTACTGCAATCGGGTTCCTTTCTGTAAAGAAGATGCTTCAGGGAACGGCGGCTGACGCGTTAAGACCGTACAGCCCGAAGCGGATGAAGCACATGTGGATTGAGGAAACCAAAGCATTCAAGGCGCTTGGATTCGGCATCAAATGGAATCTTCGGGACTGCCTGAGGCACAAAGCCCGTTCGGCCATGACGCTGTTTGGCATTACCGGGTGCACGCTTTTGATTGTCGGAAGCATGGGCATGTATGATACGATGGACGCTTTTATGGATGGCTTCTACGATAAGGCCATCAATTATAAAACGAGAGTGTATCTGGACACCGAGAGCATTACAAACGACGAGGCTGTTGAACTGGCAAAGCAGTACGATGCAGACTGGTGCGCGCAGCGAAGCATTCAAATCGAGGATAAGGGCTTTGCGCTCGAAATCTATTCCGTGACGCATGACAAGGTACGTTTCCCGGATCCGGATATGAACTTCTTTACGCTTTCAGACGACGGAGTTTATGTCTGTGGCAGAATTGCAAGGGATTTCAACCTGAAAAAGGGAGATTCGCTGAGTTTTGAACCGTTTGGAAGCGACGAGAAGTATACCGTTCCGATTGCGGGAATCGTTTCCTCCCTGAGCGAAAGCATTGTCATGACCAAGGCTTACGCGGAAAAGGCAGGCATTCCGTATACCGTCAGTACGTTGTTCACCGACGAGACGGAGATTGCGCAGAATCAGCATATCCTGAACAGTCAGAGCAAGAAATCCATCATGGATTCTTTTGATACCTTTATGGAACTGATGAATGTCATGATTGTGCTTTTGGTGATTGCGGCTGTCGTGCTCGGAATCGTGGTGCTTTATAACCTCGGAATTATGAGCTATACGGAGCGTTACCGTGAGATGGCAACACTGAAGGTCGTCGGCTTCAAGAACAGTAAGATTGCCCGCCTTTTGATCGGGCAGAACCTGTGGCTTACGGTAATCGGCATCATCATCGGCATTCCGGTTGGCGTTGCAGTATTGAAGTATCTGCTTGTCGCGCTTGCTTCCGAGTACGAATTGAAGCTGGTGCTCGGACCGGCGACATATCTGACGTCGATTCTGCTCACATTTTCCGTGTCCTTCATCGTCGGCCTGATGGTGGCACGAAAGAATAAGCATATTGACATGGTCGCCGCTTTGAAGACGGAAGAATAAATGAAGTTAGCAACAGATAACTAACGAGGCGCTTCCTGTGAATGAATTTTGCGGGAGGCGCCTCCTTTTTTATAACGTGAAATGATGAAAGATTGAAAAATAAAGGAAAATACAAAATATAGTGTTGCATTTTCCTTTTTTATATGATACAATGCAAAACAGTTAGCCGAGGGTAACTGAAAGCGACAGGAATCAGTCACGTCATACCATGGGGAGGTACATGTATGTCGGAAGATATGGTAATTGCCAGAATGTGCGCTCCGACTTTGGCGGGAATTAAGACGGTCGGTTACTGGAAAGTGTACGGGAATGTGGCAGAGGCGGAACGGAAATTTGATGCGTATCGCTGGTGCACGAATTGGTTTCTACGCAGTTTGCAAAGCGGTAGACAGCTTGAACGGTTGACGGTTGCGATTTGATTGCGCAACATTGGTTCCCGGATGGGAAGATTAGAAAAGAAAGGCTGGTAACAGATTATGAAGAAGATTTGTATCGTATATTGGAGTGGCACCGGCAATACGGAAGCCATGGCCAAGGCTGTTAAGGAGGGCGTGGATAACGCAGGTGCGGAGGGATTCCTTTTCGCTGCATCGGAGTTTGATCCGAACTCGCTCGGCAGTTATGATGCCGCGGCATTCGGCTGCCCCTCGATGGGATGTGAACAGCTTGAAGAAGGAGAGTTCGAGCCGCTGTTTACGCAGTGTGAGCCGATGCTCCCGGAAAAAAGCATCGCCTTATTCGGTTCGTACGGATGGGGTGACGGGGAATGGATGCGTAACTGGAAGGAACAGTGCGAAAGTGACGGCGCCATGCTCATCGGCGAACCTGTAATCTGCAACGACGCACCTTCCGATGAAGTACTCGATGCATGCAGAAAACTCGGTGCGGCCCTTGCATAAAAACGGAAGCGGGGCTACACGGTTTGCATGCCGGTAAATGAGATGACTGTCGGCCATTGGAGGTCCTCGGACTGTGCGCGTTCGGGCGCACAGTCCTTCCCTGATTGCCGGTTAGGCGTATGTTTTTCTTGCCTTTACATAAGCTTTTTGACGGGAGCCCTGAGGGGCTCCCGTCAAAATTTAAAGGAGGTGCAGAAATGGCGGAACAAAGAAGAAACAGTCGCGAGAGAATCGTGGAAGCGGCGAGGACGGAATTTGCACGGTGCGGTTTTAAAGAGGCTTCCATGAGGAATATCGCTTCGCTGGCAGGAGTAAGCGCATCGGCGCTTTACAAGCATTTTCCGAGTAAGGAGGATATGTTTTCAAGCCTGGTGGAACCGGTCAAAGCAGAGTTTGAACGGATATACCGTGAACGCGAGCAACGAGAACACGAGAGAGTGAAACACGGTGATCGGATGTTCAGTGAACAGACCGGCGGGTGTCGCTGGGCAATGGAATTCATCTATGATCATGTGGAGGAGTTCCGTCTTTTGGTGAACTGTGCCGACGGAACCATATACGGTAATTTCGTCCATGATGTCGCCGAGTTGGAGGAAAATGCCACGTTTCGGTTTATTACGGAGCTTCGAAAAAAAGGAGAGGATGCTGTCATGCTTCCGAGAGGAGAACTGCATCTTTTGGTCACAACACAGGTAGAAGCAATTTTCGAAGCACTGAAGCATGGCTTTTCGAAAGAAGACGCTCTTCATTACGCCGATACGTTGGACTGCTTTTTTACTCCGGGATGGATGAATGTCATGCGCGGATTCGGTGAACAAAAATGAAAAAGTGTGTCTTGACCGAAAGAAAAGAGCGGTGTATCCTCGTTAGCGGAGTGAACACCGTTCTCTTTTATCCGAAAAGCTGCCGGCCGGCAGTTTTTCATTTCATTTTCGGTTAGCAAACGCTAATCGACGAAAGGAACACTATGAGTAAACCAAATAAGAAAAAAGAACGCTCGACGCTTGGCTGGGTAATGGAATTCGCGGGAATCCACCGGATTCACTATATCCTGAGTGTTGTAATAGCGTTCGGAAGCGTAATCTGCGGCTTTGTGCCGTATCTGTATCTCGGAGATATGGTAAAGGGACTCGTGAGCCATACCGCAGATGAGGCGTTCTGCATGAACAGAATTGCGTGGATGGCATTTTTCTGGATCCTGTGCCGTCTGCTGCACGGCATCTCGACCACGCTGTCGCACAAAGCCACATTTTCCGTATTGGCGGAGATTCGGAGAAGACTTACCGCGAAGTTATCCCGCATGCCGCTCGGAGATGTTATGGAGGAGGCCTCAGGTACCTATAAAAACATCATCATTGAGCGTGTTGATTCGATTGAGACTACGCTTGCGCATATCATACCGGAGCTGCTTTCCAATGCAATCGTCCCGGTCGGTATCTTTATTCTGATGCTGACAATCGACTGGAGGCTGACGCTGTTGTCGTTATTAAGTCTTCCGGTCGGTGCGGTCTTCTTCGGACATATGATGGGAACTTCCCAAAAGGATTTCGATAATGCAATTCAGAAGACGAAAGCGTTAAATGACACGGCTGTCGAGTATATTAACGGAATTGAAGTCATCAAAGCTTTTGGCAAATCGAAAACCTCATACGAAAAGTTCGTTCGCGCTGCCAAAGAAGGCGCAGACTGCTTCGTTGAGTGGATGCGCCGCTGTGACATCGACCAAAACGTCGGAATGGCGTTGATGCCTGCGCAGCTTCTGTCACTGCTTCCGTTTTCCGCCTGGTTTTTCATGAAGGGCTGGATCTCAGGGCCGGATGTTCTGATGATCATCATTTTGGCACTTGGTCTTTCCGGTCCGTTCGTTCGTGTCGCGAGTTATATGGATGACGTATCGAAGATGGGTGTCATCGTCGGCGAAGCAACATCCATTTTGAAAAAACGCGATTTGGTTCGTCCGAAGGTTTCGACGGTAAGTCCTTCCGGTAATGCAATTGAACTTCGCAACGTTCACTTCGGTTATCGCGAACAGGAAGTGCTTCACGGCGTAAATCTCACCGTCAAAGAGGGTGAGGTCACAGCGCTGGTAGGACCTTCCGGCGCCGGCAAATCAACAGTCGCCAAGCTGATTGCTTCTTTCTGGGATGTCGACGGCGGATCGATTCTGTACGGCGGCGCGGATATCCGGAACATGTCCCTTGAAGAATACAATTCGTATATTTCCTATGTCTCCCAGGATAACTATCTTTTCGATGTTTCCGTAATGGAAAATATCAGGATGGGACGTCCGGGAGCAACGGACGAGGATGTAATTGCCGCAGCCAAGGCTTGCGGCTGTCATGACTTCATTTTGAACCTGGAAAACGGTTACCGGACAATCGCAGGCGGCTCGGGAGCGCATCTTTCGGGCGGCGAGCGGCAGCGGATTGCCATCGCGCGTGCAATGCTGAAAAATGCGCCGGTAGTAATCCTCGACGAGGCAACGGCGTATACCGACCCCGAGAATGAAGCCATTGTGCAGAAATCGGTTGCAAAGCTTGTACAGGGCAGAACCCTGATTGTCATAGCACATCGCCTGTCGACAATCGCAACCGCCGACCACATCATACTGATTAACAACGGTGTGGTGGAAGCGGAGGGTACGCAGGAGGAATTGCTGCAAAACAGTGCCTTGTACCGCAAAATGTGGAATGACCATATCGGCACGATTGACACGGAGGTGGCATGATGTTAGCAATACTGAAGAAGTTTTTCGATTTCTGCGACAGGGAAGACCGCAGAAAACTTCGCCTCTCGATGATTCTCGGGGTGGTGAAGGCATTCTTCGCGGCACTCAGAATTCCGGCAATCGGCGTGATTGCCATGGGAATCATCAATCAGAACATGAGCGCTAAACATATCTGGGGCTCGTTCGGAATCATGTGCGTATCGGTACTCGGACAGATTCTGATCGGACTTAAGACAACGATGCTTCAGTGCGAAGCCGGTTATCACTGCAGCTGCAATAAGCGAATGGAAATTGCGGAACACCTCCGCTACCTGCCGATGGGCTATTTCAATCGGAACAGCCTCGGACGAATTACGAATATTACGACCAATACAATGGAAGGTCTTTCCGATGTGGCGGCCCGCGTTGTCATGATGACGACACAGGGCATTCTCACGACAGCGGTCATCACAATTATGATTTTCTGCTTTGATTGGAGAATCGGAATCATCCTTTTGATCGGCGTAGCGGTGTTCGGCGTCTTCAATACTTTGATGCAGATGTCCGCAAAGCGCGCGGCGCCGAGGAAAGCAGTTGCCGACGAAGCGCTTGTTTCGGCTGTCATCGAATATGTTCAGGGAATTGCCGAAGTGAAGAACTTCAATCTTTCCGGAAACGAAGCCAAGAAACTCAATAAGGCGATTCGTGAAAAATGCAAAGGAGATACGTTCCTTGAGTACTCCGTAATTCCGTTCATGACGCTTCAGAACATTATGACCAAACTCCTCGGAATTGCCATGTGCGTAGCTTCCGTCAAATTCTATTTCGACGGTTCGATGGAGCTTCTCTACACTGTCATGATGACGGTGTCTTCGTTCCTTGTATACGAAAGCCTTGAACTGATGGGCAATTTTTCAGCGCTGCTTCGTACCATCGATATTGCCGTGACACAGGCACAGAGCGTTCTTGACGAGCCCGCTATGGATATTTCCGGCGAAGAGATTGTACCGAAAAATTATGATATTGAACTGAAGAACGTCGGATTCGCTTACGAATCCAGACAGATTATTGAAGATGTGTCACTTCGGATTCCGGAGAAGACAACTACCGCGATCGTAGGACCTTCGGGCGGCGGCAAGACGACGCTTACCAGTCTGATTGCCCGCTTTTGGGACGTTCAGAAGGGCTCGGTTACTTTGGGCGGCCGGAACGTGAAAGAGTACAGCTTTGATGCTTTGATGCGAAACTTCAGCTTCGTATTCCAGCGTGTATATCTGTTTGAGGATACCGTTGCCAACAACATTCGTTTCGGAGAACCGGAGGCTTCCATGGAACGCGTTATCGATGCAGCAAAGAAAGCGCGGTGTCATGACTTCATCATGTCTCTTCCGAACGGTTACGAAACCGTAATCGGAGAGGGCGGCGCCTCACTTTCGGGCGGTGAAAAACAGCGCATCTCCATCGCGCGGGCCATCTTAAAAGACAGCCCGATCATCATCCTCGACGAGGCGACTGCCAATGTTGATCCGGAGAACGAGGCAGAACTTGTGAAAGCGGTCGAAGAGCTTACAAGGAACAAAACGATTATCATGATTGCCCACCGGTTGAAGACCGTGCGGAACGCCGACCAGATTCTTGTTGTGGATCAGGGACATATTGTTCAAAAAGGCACGCACGAAGCGCTTATGAAAGAAGACGGCATCTACCGTCGTTTCGTTTCCGAAAGAAACGAAGCAGCGTCCTGGAAAATTGCATAACCCTCTTACCACCTGACTTGGGCCGCCGCAATGCGAAAACGTGTTGCGGCGGCTTTTCTATGTGATAAAACCATAGTGGTTAGCAATAGGTAAGAAAAAGGCAGAAAAGATGGCAAAAAAGTATTGAATTTATACATTTGATGTGCTATAAACTTTATGTTAGCAAAGGGTAACCAAATACATTTTTGGAGGAATATTGAAATGGAAAAAGAAGGTTTGAAGGCAAAGGACTTTATTACGGTCGGGATTTTCACCGCGCTCCTTTTGGTTGTGGAGTTTGCGTGCGGAATGCTCGGCTTTATTCATCCTTATATTGTTGCCTCGTATGTGGTAATGATTCCGCTTGTGGGATCGATTCCGATGATGCTTTTTTACACGAAGATTGAAAAGTTCGGCATGCTTACGACGATGTCGGTGCTGATTGCGATCTTTATGTTTATTACCGGAATGGGCTATCTCGGTGCACCGCTGATTATCGCAGCCGGCGTGCTTGCCGATCTGATTGCGAAGTCCGGTAAGTATAAGAATTTCAAGAAGATTGCATTAAGCCACGGCGTGTTCTGTCTGTGGATCTGCGCAAACTATTTCCCGGTTATCGTAACTGCCGATTCCTACCGGAAGGATCTTCTGGACGGCGGATACTCGGCAGAGTATTGCGATAACCTGTTCCGCGCCATTAACGAGAAGACGATTGCCGTTTTGTTGATTCTTTGCTTTGTATTCGGAATCATCGGCGCATTTGTCGGCAAGGCGGTTGTAAAGAAGCACTTCGAGAAAGCGGGAATCGTGTAAGATGCGTCTTGATCCGAGAACAAAACTGTTCATGGTTTTCGTGGTATCGGCTATTGTCATGATGAGCGCGACGACGCCGCTTCTGTGGGCCGTCCGGATTGCCGTCACAATGGTGCCGATCATACTTTTAATCACGGAAAAGCATTACGCATCGGCGTTTCGGTTCCTGGTACTCTACGGAATTGCTCTGGCGCTTCTGTTCGGACTTCTTTCCGAAGGGTCTACGGGAATCGTTGCGGCACTTCTTTTAGGGTATTGCTGCATTATCGTCCAGTTTCTGCCGGCAATGATCACGGCCTGGTACGTGGTAAGGACGACCAAGATCGGAGAGTTCGTTTCGGCAATGCAAAGAATGCACGTGCCGGACGGCATTACGATTTCTTTGGCGGTTGTTATGCGGTTCTTCCCGACCATCAAGGAGGAGTACGCATCCATCCGCGACGCTATGAAGATGCGCGGGGTCATGCTCGGCGGAGGGAATGCCGCCAAGATGATTGAATTCCGGATGATTCCGCTTTTATTCTCCTGTGTAAACATCGGAGACGAACTGTCCGCAGCGGCAATTACGCGCGGACTCGGAGGAAAGGTGAAAAGAACAAGCGCCACGGATCTTAAGATGAAAGCCGCTGACTGGCTGATGGCCGTCGCATTTACCGCTGCGGCAGCTGTCTTCGTGGTTTTCAAATATGTATTATGACGAATCCAATTATCAAAATCGAAAATGTCAGATACCGCTACAAAGGTTCCGAGACGGACTCCCTTGATGACGTTTCCCTGGCAGTAAATACCGGCGAGACACTGCTTCTGTGCGGGGCGTCCGGTTCCGGAAAGACCTCGGTCATCCGGCTGATCAACGGACTGATTCCGCATTACTATAACGGTGAGCTTACGGGCAATGTAACGGTTGCCGGAAGAAACATCGCGGATACCGAGCTTTGCGACCTTGCCGGGACGGTCGGTACGGTTTTTCAAAACCCGAGAAGCCAGTTCTTCTCCGTGGATACGGACGGCGAGATTGTATTCGGACCGGAAAATGTGGGGCTACCGCCTTCGGAAATCCGTAAGCGGAAGGCACAGGTCGTTTCGGAAATGGGGATTGAAAAGCTTCTTGATCGAAGCCTGTTTGAACTGTCCGGAGGAGAGAAGCAGCGCATCGCCTGCGCTTCTGTGGCTGCTCTTCTGCCGGAGATAATTCTTCTGGATGAACCGTCATCCAATCTGGATTGGGCTGCCATGGAGAACCTTCGCGAGATTATTCTTACCTGGAAGAAACAGGGCAAGACGGTAATCGTTTCGGAGCACCGGCTTTGGTACCTTACCGGTATCATCGACCGCGCCGTGTTTATGAAAAAAGGCCGGATCGAAGGTGCGTGGAGCGGAGAAGAGTTTGCGGATATTCCCGAAACAGAGCTGCAGGAGATGGCGCTTCGACCGACTTCGGCTGACTGCAAATACGTGAAGCTGTTCCGAGACGACGGCCCGGATACCGATGAGGGAGAAAAGGTGTCTCTCGGTGAGGACGCAATCATCCTTCGGGATTTCTACTTCTCCTATAAGAAGAAACCGTATGTCTTCCGAAAACATAAGTTTAAAAAGGAAGACGGAGAAGATTTGAGCCTCTGCATCCCTGAACTGACACTTCCGCGAGGGAAGGTGATAGCGGTTGTCGGACGAAACGGAACCGGCAAGTCGACATTCCTCCGATGCCTGTGCGGGCTTGAAAAGGACTGCACCGGGACAATCGAGTCGGATGGTGTTACGTATAAGGGCCGGAAGCGAATCGGGTTTTCCTATATGGTCATGCAGGACGTGAACCATCAGCTGTTTACGGACAGCGTGGAAGCCGAAGTACTGCTTTCCATGAAGGTGAAGGACAGTCAGAAATGTCTTGAGATACTTAGAAGACTCGGCCTTCTCGGATATAAAAACACGCATCCGATGGCGCTTTCGGGCGGACAGAAACAGCGTGTTGCAATCGCTTCGGCAATCGCTGCGGGAGCGGAGCTTCTTCTGTTCGATGAGCCGACCTCGGGACTTGATTACTCACATATGGTAAAGGTTGGGAAGATGCTAAGGGAACTTGCGGACGGCGGAAGCACGGTTTTAGTGTCAACGCATGATCCGGAACTCATTAACCTGTGCTGCGATACCGAGTTGGTGATCCGGCGGGGGAGAGCGTCATTCCGGGCATTTGCCGATGAAAAAAAACGGTAAGGAATAAAGAAATACAGAAAGGAACATACTATGTTTAAACGTGTTGCACCCTATATCGGCCGATACAAAAAATACACGGTCGGAGCTTTGATTCTGATGGCTGTCGGAATTATCTGCAGCGTCCTGCCGTATTACTTTATGTACCGGATTATCTCGCCGCTCACAAGAGGCGAGAGCCTCGAAACGCGGGATATCGTAATCCGGGTAATTGCGATTGCCGTATGCGAGATTCTTTATGCAATTCTTTATACGCAGGGACTGGTTTTTTCCCATATCAGCGCCTACAACACACTGAAGAACCTGCGCGTATCCCTGCAGGGCAAGCTCGAAAGACAGCCGCTCGGGAGCATCCGAGAACTGGGAACCGGACGGATTAAGAAGGTTTTCACCGACGATATCGACCAGGTGGAACTGCTTCTTGCCCATGCGATTCCGGAAGGAATTGCCAACATAGCCATTCCGGTGCTGGTAATTATTCTGATGTTCGTAACAAACTGGCGTTTGGGACTTCTGTCACTCGTTCCGCTGGTAATCGGCATGTTCGCCATGAGCAGGATGATGAAGTCCGGCATGTCGAAGATGGGTGCTTACTACGAGGCCGCCGCCGGAATGAACAATACGATTATTGAGTATGTCAACGGCATGGAGGTCGTCAAAGTCTTCAATAAGGACGGCGATTCCTACCGCCGCTTCGGCGAAATGGTACGCCGTTACCGCGACTTTACACTGGACTGGTACCGTGCCTGCTGGCCATGGATGGCAGCATACGCCGGCATTCTTCCTTGTCTCGCGCTTCTGATTCTTCCGATTGGTTCCTTGTGGGTAATCTCGGGCGCGGTAACTTTAGATAAACTCGTTCTGGTACTTTGCATGTCATTTGCCGTTGGTCCGTCGGTACTGAAGGCGCTCAATTTCGCCGGCAAATTCCCGCAGTTAAGCTATAAGATTGCGGAGCTTGAGAAGATGATGGAGCACGCGCCCCTGAAAACCGGCACCGAAGCTTTCCGCGGCGAAAACCATGACGTAGCATTTGAAGACGTACACTTTGCGTATACCGAGAAGGAAGTGCTGAGCGGCGTTTCCCTGACACTTAAGCAGGGCACGACGACAGCACTTGTGGGAGAGTCAGGAAGCGGCAAATCGACGCTCGCGAAGCTTCTCGTGCATTATTACGATCTCGGAAGCGGAGCCATCCGGATCGGCGGACAGGACATTACCGATATGACGTTGGAGGCTCTGAACGGGCAGGTCGCATTTGTCTCACAGGAACAATTCCTGTTTAACACTACGCTTTATGAGAATATCCTGATCGGTAACCCGAACGCCACGAGAGAGCAGGTTCTTGCCGCGGCGAGCCGCGCGCAGTGCGACGAGTTTCTTAAGAGACTTCCGCAGGGTATCGACTCGCAGGCGGGAGACAGCGGAAAGATGCTTTCCGGCGGGGAACGCCAGCGTATCAGCCTTGCAAGGGCCATCTTAAAGGATGCTCCGATTATCGTCCTTGATGAGGCAACGGCATTCATGGATCCCGAGAATGAGGAGAAGATGAACGCGGCCTTAGATGAGATCATGAAAGATAAAACCGTGCTGGTTATCGCACACCGGCTTTCCACCATCAAGAACGCGGACCGCATCTGCGTTATGAAGGAAGGCAGCTGTATCGCGTCCGGCACGCATGAGACACTGCTTAAGGAATGTGATGAGTACGAGAAACTATGGAAGGCATCGGTCGGTGCGGCGACCTGGAGAATTAAGGAGGTGCAGGCATAATGATACGGATATTGCATAGGATTGTTTCCGTAACGGGAAAGTATAAAAACCGCATCCGCGCGGCCTACATTTTCTCCTTTTTGAAGGGAATTACGATGAAGGCACCTCTGGTTCTGTGCTTTCTAACCGTCAGCGCCTTTATGGACGGTTCCATGACCAAAATGAAATGCCTGTATGTCGGAATCGCAATGGTTGTGAGCGTAATTCTGACAATTGTTTTTGAACATATCAACAACGTTCTGCAGTCTGCGGCGGGCTATAAGGTCTTCGCCGATATGCGTATGCAGCTCGGTAATCACCTTCGCAAGCTGCCGATGGGCTATTACACCGAGGGCAATATCGGAAAGATCAGTTCCGTACTTGCCACCGATATGGTCTTCATCGAGGAAAACTGCATGGGTGTCCTTTCGGAGCTTGTTTCGTTCCTGATTTCCCAGGCGCTGATGGTTACGATGATGTTCATTATGGATTGGCGCCTCGGCATTCTTTCTCTGGTCGTTACAGGCGTCTTTATCTTAATCGGAAACGGGATGCTCAAGAACACGCTCACGCATTCGAAGGCCAAGCAGGAGTGCAGCGAGTCCCTTACCGAGGAAGTACTTGACTTTGCGGAGGGCATCGGTATCGTCAAATCCTACAACCTCCTGGGGGAGCGTTCCAAGCGCCTTACGGAGGAATTCGAGAAGAGTTGTAAGGACAGCATTTCTTTCGAGATTGACTATACACCCTGGTCACGCGGACTCAATCTCTGTTTCGGAATCGGAACGTCTCTGGTATTGGCGCTTACGGCATTTTTACATAACACCGGCGAAATCTCCGATGTCTATATGGTCGGAATGGCCCTGTTTTTGTTTGATATGTTCGTTGCCATTAAGAGTTACTACGGACAAATGGCACGGCTTACCGTGACCGAAGCCAGCCTTGACCGTATCGAAGAAGTTATGAATGCACGGGAGATGCCGGACGAGGGTACATTTGCCATCGAAGAATCCGTAAATTCTCCGGAAATCGAATACGAACATGTATCCTTCGGCTATACCGATAAAACGGTACTCCACGATGTGTCATTTGCCATGAAAAAGGGCAGTATGACTGCGTTGGTCGGTCCGTCCGGCGGCGGCAAATCAACGGTTGCATCGTTACTCGCCAGATTTTGGGACGTACAGTCGGGAAGCATTCTGGTAAAAGGAAGAGATATCCGTACCGTACCGATGGGACAGCTGATGGACCATATCGGCATGGTATTTCAACGAGTGTATCTGTTCCAGGATACCGTATATAACAATATCGCCATGGCAAAGCCTGACGCGAGCCGAGAGGAAGTCATGGAAGCGGCGAAGAAAGCCCGCTGTTATGACTTTGTCATGAAACTTCCGCAGGGCTTCGACACGGTAATCGGCGAGGGCGGCGCGTCGCTTTCGGGCGGCGAGCAGCAGCGCATCTCCATCGCGAGATGCATTCTGAAGGATGCCCCGATTGTCATTCTCGACGAGGCTACCGCAAGTGTGGATGCCGACAACGAAAGAGCAATCCAGGAAGCCATTTCGGAACTGTGCCGCAATAAGACGCTTCTTGTTATTGCGCACCGCTTAAAGACCATCCGCGATGCGGACCAGATTCTTGTGATTACGGACGGAAAGATTGCGGAGCAGGGAACCCATGAGTCCCTGATGGCAGCAGGCGGTATATACGCGCATATGGTGGAGTTGCAGACGGCGTGAAAGGGAGTATCAATTGTGAGCAAAGCAGAGAAATTCGATTACATGAAACAGAATATCGTCCTGATCGGAATGCCGGCTTCTGGAAAGAGCACCGCCGGCGTGATTCTCGCGAAACTGCTCGCCATGGATTTCGTCGATACCGATATCGTTCTTCAGCAAAGGGAAGGTTGCCGGCTGCGGGATATTATCGAAGCGAAAGGGATTGAACCTTTTCTCAAAAAAGAAGAGCGGGCGGTCCTTTCGATTTACGCAAGGCACACGGTAATCGCCACAGGCGGAAGCGTCGTGTACAGTGATGCCGCGATGAAGCATCTTAAGGAAAATGCGATGATCATATATCTGAATGTCGGCTTTGGGAAGATGCGAAAGCGGCTCGGAGACTTAAGAAAACGCGGCGTAATACTCCGAAACGGAGAGACTCTTAAGGAGATGTACGACGAGCGCTGTGCGCTTTACGAGAAGTACGCAGACATTGTTCTGTGTGAAAAGGGCGCTGTTGAAGATACCGTGCGGATGATAGTTGGTGTTTTGAATGGAGGTTTGTGATGGGACTTTTCAAAAAATTTGTGAGTCAGACCCGTAAACCGGAAGGATTCTTAGGAAAAATGATGGTCAACGGCATGAACAGCGGTCATGCGAAGATGGCGGGCTGGGGCATGTCACATTTGCCGCAGACGGAACCGGAGAAGATGTTGGATGTCGGGTGCGGCGGTGGAAGAAATGCTGCAGAATTGCTGAAAAGATTTCCGAGGGCGAAGATGACGGCAATTGATTATTCTGAGGTGTCTGTTGCGAAAGCCTCCGGATACAACAAAGAAGCCATTGCAAGCGGACGCTGCGAGGTGAAACAGGGCGATGTTTCGGCGCTTACGCTGCCGAAGGAAAGCTACGAACTTGCAACCGCATTTGAAACGATTTACTTCTGGCCCGGTCTTGCAAAGTGCTTCTCACAGGTAGCGGGAGTATTGAAGCCGGGCGGAATCTTCATGATTGTCAATGAATCCGACGGCACCGACGAGGGCGCTCTGAAGTTTGAAAAGATTATTGAAGGAATGAAGTGCCACACGGTTGATGAAATCACCGCGGCACTCACGGAAGCGGGTTTTTCAAAGATAAAAGCTTATCATCATAAGAGCAAGCCGTGGATTACGGTTGTGGCAAGGAAATGAAGATTTGTACGAACAGAATCTTATCAGGGAGGTGTCATGATGGGAGACGCGGTTGTAATCATTGTTTTATTGGGAATTGTTGCGTTGGCGGTCTACGGAACAGTCAGAAGAATCCGTTACGGCTCTTCATGTTGCGGGTCGAAGACCCCGCCGCCGAAGAAGGTAAAGGTGAAGGACCGGAACAAGGCTTCTTATCCCTTCGTATACCGGCTTAAGGTGGACGGAATGCACTGCGCGAACTGCGCGAGAAGAGTGGAAAACGCGCTGAATTCCATGGAAGGCAGCTGGGGCACGGCGGATGTAGGGAAGAAGGAAGTAACCCTTTTAAGAAAGAGCGAGGCGACGGAGCAGGAGCTTACGGCGGCTATCGCCGAAGCAGGCTATACCGTGCTTTCGGTCAAAAGAATCCAATAAGACTATAATCCGTTATGCGGGTAAAGAATAAAAGAAGAAGGAGATTGTAAGCTTCACCATACGGAGATGCACAGCGAAGTCGAGTACGTGGTGGCACACGGAATCGCGACGATGATTGACGGAAAGCGCGCGGTTATCGGAAGCGGGGCCAATATCGCAAGAAAGGTTGCGGATATTACGATTGCCGCAGAGGATCTGCGGGAACTTGTCATCCTTCGAAAACTCGCAGACAGACTGATGAAACGGATTGACAGAAATTACCGGTTTGTTATAGGATTTAACGGGGCGCTGATTCTGTTCGGCGCGCTCGGCATACTGCCGCCGGCAACGTCGGCACTGCTGCATAATACTTCGACGGTGCTTCTCGGCATGGATTGCATGACCAATCTTTTAGAGGACGGGAAGAAGCCGTAACACGGAAGGAACCCTATGTTTACGAAAGACGTCATTCTTGGTTTATTGATCCCTTTTGCCGGTACGGCGGGCGGTGCCGCCTGCGTGTTCTTTATGCGCGGACAGCTCAACGAGAAGGTACAGCGGGCGCTCACCGGCTTCGCCGCGGGCGTGATGGTCGCGGCTTCAATCTGGAGTCTTCTGATGCCTGCAATGGACCAGTCGGAGAAGATGGGTAAGTGGGCATTTGTCCCGGCTGTCGTCGGCTTCTGGCTCGGCGTGTTATTGCTGTTATTCCTCGACTCGGTCATCCCGCATTTACATATGGACAGCGACAAGCCTGAGGGCGTTAAGAGCAAACTGCAAAAGACAACGATGATGGTGCTTGCGGTAACGCTTCATAATATCCCCGAAGGCATGGCCGTCGGCGTCGTATACGCGGGTCTGCTTTCGGAAAATGCGACGATTACCGTCGGCGGAGCGCTTGCGCTTTCCATCGGTATCGCCATTCAGAATTTTCCGGAAGGAGCAATCATTTCGATGCCGCTTCACGCAAACGGAAAGAGCCGCCTTGGTGCTTTCCGGGACGGAGCACTGTCCGGTGCAGTAGAACCCATATTCGGGCTGCTTACCATAGTGGCGGCGGGACTGCTGGTTCCCGCAATGCCGTATCTCCTTAGCTTTGCGGCCGGTGCGATGATGTACGTCGTCGTGGAAGAGCTGATTCCCGAGATGTCTTCGGGAGAACACAGCAACATCGGCGTATTGATGTTCTCGTTCGGATTTACCTTAATGATGGCTTTAGATGTGGCGCTCGGGTAAGACACATTTTTGAAAAACGTGATAAAAAGATTGAGAATCGCCGGAAAACGTGAATTTCCGGCGATTATTATATGAAAAAACGTGATTTTTCGTGCCATTTTCCGCGGAAAAACGTGGAAAGCCTTGGAAATAAAGAATTTCCATGTTATGCTTACAAAGATATAACGTTCGGAATTAAATTCGGCGACTGTAATGTCGGGTGTTCGGACGGAATTGATTCTTTTCCTTGGTTTTGTGCGTTTCTTTTGAAGAGGTATCTGAGTACAGTTGAAGTGGTAAGTTAAAAGTAGACACCAACATACTTTTTGTAGACATTACTCTCGGATAATAGTACCATCTTTACAGAAGTAATCACTCTTGCTAAAAAGTTCCTCATGGAGGTGTCAATGAAATACACAAAAGAACAACGAATCGACATAGGCCGTCAGATTTATACACACGAACTATCCCGCCGTGAAGCAGCTGACAAGTACGGCGTAAGTGATGCAAGTCTTGATACATATGTCAGCATGTATAAAATCTCCATTGGTATCCCAACAACAAATGCCAGAGTCAACAACCGTCATGCAGCTGCAAATGGCAAAAAACAAACAGCAGAGTCTGTCCCCCAAACGCGGATCAAAAGTAGCGCTGACGCTTTGGATATCGAAGCCTACCAAGCAATGTCCAAAGACGAACTGATTAACGAACTCATCAAAGCCAAGGTCAATGAGGCCCGGGCAAAAAAAGGATACGAAGTGAAAGGGGATGGTACAAACAAGGAGTACATTTCTTTAAACAGCAGGA
>JAEEGK010002198.1_pt1 | contig 48753 bp, 42 predicted proteins | sample 8958771 | NCBI WGS metagenome assembly JAEEGK01 (sample SAMN16246547, study PRJNA631951) | gut metagenome | biome: gut microbiome; feature: rumen; material: SC-attached | host: Bos | place: Iran: Karaj | collected 2018-10 | reverse complement strand
CAATCGCCAGTGCCGCCGCAAGCGTCAACTGGAAGGGATATGAGATCAACGTCATTGATACTCCGGGTCACGTCGACTTCACGATCGAGGTCGAGAGGTCCCTCAGGGTCCTGGACGGAGCAATCCTTGTGCTGTGCTCCGTAGGAGGAGTCCAGAGCCAGAGCATCACCGTCGACAGGCAGATGGACCGCTACAAGGTTCCAAGAATCGCATTCATCAACAAGTGTGACAGAACCGGTGCTAACCCGTACCGTGTCGTCAGTCAGATGCGCGAGAAACTTCACCTGAACGCTGTCCTGGTCGAGCTTCCGATCGGACTTGAGGACAGGCTTGAGGGAGTTGTTGACCTGATCAACATGAAGGCCATCTACTTTGACGAGCCGAACGGAACAAACCTCCGCATCGAGGAGATCCCCGAGTCAATGCTCGAGGAGGCCCAGCAGAAGCGTGAGGAGCTGATCGAGAGCGCCAGTGACTTCGATGATGACCTGATGAACATGATCCTCGAGGGCGAGGAGCCGTCAGTCGAGATGATCGAGGCCGCAATCAGACGCGGGACCCTGTCACTCAAGATGTGTCCCGTCTTTGTGGGATCAGCACACAAGAACAAGGGCATCCAGCCCCTTCTCGACGGTGTGACAAAGTACCTGCCGGAGCCTAGGGATGTTGAGAACAGGGCACTGGACCTTGATGACAACGAGAAAGAGGTTGTCCTTGAGGCAGATGACAAGAAGACCCCTGTCGTGCTCGCATTCAAGCTTGAGGACGGACGTTACGGCCAGCTGACCTACATCAGGGTCTATCAGGGAAAACTCCGCAAGGGTGATGAGCTTATCAACACCAGGACCGGAAAGCGCTTCAGGATCGGAAGACTCATCAAGATGCATGCATCCGAGATGGAGGACATCTCAGAGTGCGGAGCCGGTGAGATCGCAGCCCTGTTCGGCATTGACTGTGCAAGCGGAGACACATTCTGCGGCGCAGGACTCAGGTATGCCATGACATCAATGTTTGTCCCGAACCCGGTTATCTCCCTTGCCATTCATCCGAAAGACAAGAAGAGCCAGGACAACATGAGCAAGGCCATCAACCGCTTCATGAAGGAGGACCCGACCTTCCAGTGCTACGTCGATCCTGAGAGCAACCAGACCATCATCAAGGGCATGGGAGAGCTCCATCTTGACGTCTACGTCGAGAGAATGCGCCGTGAGTACAACTGTGAGGTCACAGTCGGAGCTCCTGAGGTCGCATACCGTGAGGCCATCAGCCAGAGGGCGGAGTTCAACTACACCCACAAGAAGCAGACAGGCGGAAGCGGACAGTTCGCACGTGTGGCCGGTTACATCGAGCCTATCATCAGCGATCCCGGTTCAGACGAGGAGCCCAAGGACTTCGAGTTCATCAACGAGGTCAAGGGCGGAGCAATCCCCACAGAGTACATCCCGTCCTGTGAGAAGGGCTTCCAGGCCGCAATGAAGAAAGGCCCGCAGCTTGAGTTCCCGATCGTCGGCGTGCGCGTCTGCGTAAACGACGGAGCATGGCACCCGGTTGATTCCTCAGACATGGCTTTCCAGACAGCCGCCATCGCAGCCTTCAAGGAGGCATTCCTCAAGGCTAAGCCGACCATCCTGGAGCCGATCATGAAAGTCGAGATCGAGGGTCCGTCAGAGTTCCAGGGAGCCATCTTCGGAACCGTCAACCAGCGCAGGGGCATGATTGTCAGCTCAACAGAGGACAACAACGTCTGCACCGTTGACGCAGAGGTCCCGCTTGCTGAGATGTTCGGCTACTCAACCGTCCTCAGGTCAATGACTCAGGGCAAGGCCGAGTACACCATGGAGGTGTGCCGCTACGCCAAGGTCCCGCAGTCAATCGGCGAGGAGCTCAAAAAGAAGAAGGAAGAAAAAGATAAGGCCAAGAAGTGATTTCTGGTGTATCATTGAATTAAGAGGAAACATAGCATGGAAGTTGCAGAACTGATAAAGAAGAGCCCGATCAGAGTGTTCGAGAACTCAATCAACGGCGGTCTCGGCCGCGGAAACCTCGGTGTGCTTGCATCACGCCACGGTGTGGGAAAGACAGCATGCATGGTGCATCTGGCAATCGACAAGATCCTCCGCGGGCAGAACGTCATCCACGTGTCATTCGGCGCCAACGTGGAGCACATCATGAACTGGTACAAGGAGGCCTTCCGTGAGATCTCCGAGTTCCGCAGCCTGGACGATGCCTTTGACGTCTACCAGACGATCCGCAGCAACCGCGTCATGATGAACTTCTCACAGGAAGGCGTGGGCGTGGACAAGATCCTCGCAAGCCTCGAGACCCTCATCAACCAGGGCTCATTCAAGGCCGATGCCGTATTCTTCGACGGCTACAAGCTGACCATGGCCTCTGACGAGGACGTGTCAAAGATCAAGGAGTTCGCTAAGAAGATGGACATCGAGGTCTGGTTCTGCGTGTCACCGGCAAGACCTAACGTCGAGTTCACAGAGTACGGTGTCCCCGTCACAATGGATCCGTATCTCGGAAAGATCGATGTCCTGATCGGACTGCACTACAACGATGAGAAGAGCCGCGTCATCATGACCGTTGTCAAGGACCACGGCAAGAACATCCCGCATCCCGCAGGAGTGGCGCTTGATCCTAACACAATGCTGATCTGCGAGTGATTCTGATTTCATTTTAGATTGTGGCCGGCGGTTGAAAGACTGCCGGTTTTCTTTTATCATTCATGTAACCACGCTCATGAAGGGCGCATCAGAAACAGAAGTTTCATATCTCAGAATGTCCTTTGGGACAACAGGTGGTGCGTCCGGTGATCTCTGATTCCAGCAGGAAAAGACTTACAGCCCTTATTCTCTTTGTCATGGTAGTGCTCATGGCTTTTGTCTGCCTGTTCGTCGGATCCTCCCGCATGTCGGTCGCCGACGGGGTGAGGGCTCTTGCCAGGAAGAGCACTGCGGCAAACAACAGGATAATATGGAACATAAGGTTGCCCAGGGTTCTTGCCGCGCTGATCGCGGGTGCGGGACTGGCCGTATCGGGCCTGATAATGCAGACGAACCTGAACAACAGCATGGCAAGCCCGTCAACGCTGGGTGTGTCAAATGCAGCTGTGTTCGGGGCCAACCTCTCGATAATCGCCTTTGCCGGGGGCTTCCTGAATACAGGAAACAATGTCCTGAACATCGATACGGTGGCAAACCCGTTCTCCACGTCAATAATGGCGTTCGTGTTCGCGGTTATCTCAATCCTTCTTATCCTGGGACTCTGTAGGATGAGGAGCTTCTCTCCCAACATCGTGGTGCTTGCCGGAATAGCGATCGGGTCTGTGTGGACGGCGGCAACTACCATTCTTCAGTTCTATGCCACGGATGTGGGGCTCTCTGCGGCAGTCATCTGGACGTTCGGTGATCTGGGAAGGGCGACTTACAGGACGGACCTCATAATGCTGATTGTCGTAGGGGCGGGGATTCTGGCCTTCCTGTTTCTCTCAAGAAGATACGATGCCCTCTTAAGCGGTGATGCGGTTGCGATCTCAGTGGGGGTCAATGTAAGGGCCCTGCGTTTTGTCTCGCTGCTGCTCTCCTCAATGATAACGGCTGTATGTGTGTCGTTCTTGGGCGTCATAGGCTTTGTCGGGATCATCTGCCCGCATGTTGTGAAAAAGCTTCTGGGACAGGAGCATTTCTGGTCAATCAGTGCCACGGCCCTTTCGGGAAGCCTGCTTCTGCTTCTGGCTGACACTCTCTCAAGGAGCATGGGAAACGGGTCCGCGCTCCCGGTCGGTGCCATAACATCACTGCTCGGCGCCCCGTTCTTCATCGCCATCATATTCCGCAAGGGAGGGAAGAGCTGATGCTTGAGATCAAGGACCTTGTTTTCGGATATGACAGACAGAATTCCGTCCTGAAGGGGGTGAGCCTGAGCCTTGAGGCTGGTCAGGTGGGGATTCTTCTTGGAAGGAACGGCGCCGGAAAGACCACATTGTTCAAGATAATGACAGGTGCGCTCAGGCCTGACGGCGGAACAATACTCTTCAATGGCCGGGACCTGCTGCAGATGTCACGCCGCGAGCGGGCATCCGTTGTGGCCTATGTGCCGCAGCAGATTGAGTTCGGAGCCCTTACAGTCTATCAGACAGTACTCACAGGGCGCGTCTCATATTACACGGTCAAACCTTCTTCCTCAGACCTCAGGGTGGTGGAGAGGATCCTCTCCGAGATGGAGCTTGAGTCTGTGTCATGCAGGAACGTTCTGGAGCTCTCGGGAGGCGAGCGTCAGAAGGTGGCCATAGCACGCGCCCTGGCCCAGGAGCCCAAGGTCCTTGTCTTTGACGAGCCGACGGGAAACCTGGATATAGCCAATGAGCTATTGATAATCAATGAGGCAAAAAAGATAGCCCATACCAAGAATATTACGGTGATTTCTTCGATACATGATTTGAATCAGGCCATGTATTTCGGTGACAGGTTCTTTTTCATGAAGGAAGGGAAGATCAGATGCTCGGGCACTTCCGAGGTCTTTGATGAGAAAATCATAAAGGATATCTACGGTGTTGACGCCAGGGTGGTGGACAGCTGTGGGGAGAGAATAATCCATTATTATAAGGAGTCAGGAAAAAGATGAGGAGACTGTTTGTTCTGTTCGCAACTCTTGTTTTGGCCGTTACGGCAGTATGCGCTACACCCGTTTCGGAGAGCACCTCATCGGCGTCTTCTGTTATTGTCACGGATATGATCGGAAGACAGGTCGAGGTTATACCGGGAAGCTATACCCGGGTTGTGTGCATCGGTGCCGGAGCCCTGAGGATGTACAGCTACATAAACGGGGCTGATCTTCTGTGCGGTGTTGAGGACATAGACAACACATCATTGCAGAACAGGCCCAAGATGTTTGACTCAGTGGCAATCCCATACCGTATTGCGTTTGAGACCGAGTTCTCGGCTCTGCCGTCATGCGGTGTCGGCGGACCTCAGGCCCAGGCAGCGGAGGCGGAGAAGATCCTGTCCTGCAACCCGGACATAGTGATCTCTGAGTATGAGGATGTGGACAAGGAGAATGCGCTTCAGGAGCAGCTGGGGGTGCCGGTGATCACACTCAGATCCGGTCCGAACAATGTCTTTGATGACTCATTCAAGGGTTCACTCAGGCTTCTCGGACAGCTTTTCGGAAAAGAGGAGCGCGCTGAGAATCTCATCTCTTTCATTGATTCGGAGAGAGCTGCGGTCTCTGCAAGGACAACCTCTGTGGCTGAGGACCAGAAGCCGTCGGTCTACATCTGCGGTCTCGGGAACTGGGGCACGACCAACCACCTGATGACAATGCCAAACTATGTGGCCTTTGATGTGGCCAATGTCAGGAATGCCGCATCAGGTCTGACCAACAAGGGCGTCCAGGCCATTGAGAAGGAGTACTTCGAGGCCCTGGGCAAGGACATCGACATCATTGTGATGGATGCCGCCGCCGTGAAGAACGTCAAGCCGCTCTTCAAGGAGGACCCTGGGATGTTCAGTTCCTGCAAGGCATGGCAGGACGGGGAGGTGTACCTCCAGATGGCCTTCAACGCATATTACACCAACTACGAGCTGGCCCTTGCCAACACATGGTTCATCGCCAAATCCGTTTATCCTGAGCTGTTTTCTGATGTTGATCTTGCAGCCAAGATGGACGAGATAACAAAGGTCTTCCTGGGCAAACCGCTTGCTTCTGAGATCTTCAGCTATCCCACAAGCTTCGGCGGTTACCAGAAGATTGACACAGGGGCATTCTTTTACTAAAAGATAAGTCATGATTGACAAAAACGAGGTGATCGCGTTCTTTGATTCCCTGGCCGGAGGCTGGGATGCTGACATGGTCCGCAACGAGGATGTGATCCGCACGATACTTGACAACGCCGGTGTACGCGAAGGCTCCAGGGTGCTGGATATAGCCTGCGGGACCGGCGTCCTTATTCCCGACTACCTTTCCCGCGGAGCCTCACGGATTGTTGCAGTGGACATTTCTCCGGAGATGATCGCCGTGGCGAAGGGTAAGTTCAATGACAGCCGCATCTCCTTTGCATGCGCAGATGCTGAGACCGGAGAATTCGGAAAGAACTTCGACTGCATCGTGGTCTACAATGCATTCCCGCATTTCTCCGATCCGGAGGCCCTTATATCAAATCTCTCATCCATGCTTGCCCCGGGCGGAAGGCTCACGGTTGCCCATGGAATGAGCCGTGAGAGGATCAACATCCATCACGGCGGGAAGGCCAGAACCATCTCCAACGAGCTGCCCGAGGCGAAAAAGCTGGCCGGTCTTTTCTCTCGGTACCTCGATGTCACGGCCGTTGTTTCCGACGACCGCATGTACCAGGTCTGCGGCAATTTCAAAAATCGTCCCCGAAAGTATTGACCCTAACCCCCTTAGGGGGTATGGTGGGCCTTGTAAAGTGCGGGGACCAACTATATCCAAGAATCCCCACAGCCGCTGGCACAAACAATGCATGTGGTGCGTCCCTAGTCAAGCAAGACAAGCCCGCGGCGAACGTCATTTTACCTAGGGTTAAGCGAATGATTGAAATACGTCATTTGAGAAAGGAGTTTGATGATAACACAATTCCATTGAAAGATGTGAACGTTACCATCAACAACGGGGATGTGATAAGCATCATCGGACCTTCTGGCACGGGCAAGTCCACATTGCTCAGATGCATCAACATGCTCACAGAGCCCACAAGCGGCGAGATCATCGTTGATGGCCAGGACATCACAGCTAGAGGCTGCAACCTCAACGAAGTGAGAAAGAAGATGGGAATGGTCTTCCAGTCCTTCAACCTCTTCGGACATCTCACAGTAATCGAGAACATCATGAATCCTCAGATCACCCTGTTGGGAAGAAGCAGGCAGGAGGCCTTTGACAAGGCCATGTACCTTCTGACCCAGGTCGGTCTTGCCACAAAGGTGTTCTCTTATCCGGACGAGCTCTCAGGCGGACAGCAGCAGAGAATCGCAATCGCCAGGACTCTGGCGATGGATCCTGACATCATCCTCTTTGACGAGCCTACAAGCGCACTGGACCCGAGCATGATAGGTGAGGTCCAGTCAGTCATCAAGCTCCTTGCCAAGACCGGAAGGACCATGATGATTGTCACGCACGAGATGGATTTCGCCCGCAAGATCTCCAACCGCGTCCTGTTCATGGCTGACGGTGTCATCTATGAGGAGGGGACTCCGAAGCAGATCTTCGACCATCCCCAGAAGGAGCTCACACGCAAGTTCGTCCAGAGACTCACCACTCTCAGCTACAAGATTGACAGCACTGAGTTCGATTTCGAGGCGATGAACGAGGAACTCCAGGCTTACGGTGAGAAGCTCCTGATCGAGGCCGAGCGTCTCACAAAGCTCAGTCTTGCAATCGAGGAAATCTGTATCAACAACATCGCCAACTACTCGGACAACCCGTTCATCCTGGTCAAGATCGAGTATTCGGAGAAACAGGACACACTGTATCTCTCAGTCAAGTACAAGGCAGAGGAGCATTTCACTCCAAGGGAGTCGGAAAGCAAACTCTTCCTGCTTCTGCTTGATGAGCCCACGACATCCGTCAGCGAGAAGAAGCTCACCGATGACCCGGATGGATGTGAGTATCAGATCGACATGAGCTTCAAGTGGGTGGAGGAGTGAGCATGAAGAGATTACTTTCTTTCATTACTGTCCTTTTCCTCCTCTGCGCCGCAGTGTCCGCCGCCACGGTCGACACAAGCAAGTTCACCAAGATCGAGGATTTCAACGGCCTTCCCATCGGAGTCCAGACAGCTGTCCTTTATGAGGAGCTGATCCAGGACCGTGTCCCGGACACCGAGTTCTCTTACTTCACCATGCCTACCGACATGATCCTTGCCCTCAAGTCAGGCAAGGTGGCCGCATACCTTGTTGAGGCAGTGGGCTACGGCGTTCACAAGGCGAACCACCCTGAGCTTGATGTTTTCAAGGAAGTTCCCGGCTATATCAGCGCCAGCAACATCATCGGAAACAATGACAAGCAGGAGCGCCTGATCCGTGAGATGAACGAGTTCATCAGAAAGGGTTATGAGAACGGTCTTCTGGGTGACAACGGCAGCCTGTACCAGTACTGGATCGCTGATTTTGACCCTCTTACCGACAATGTGGGCGTCAAGGACTTTGAGTTCACCGGTGAGAACGGTACCCTTAATGTGGCGGTCGAGGGCGGTTATGAGCCGTTCAGCTTCGTCAGTGACGGAAACCTCGCAGGCTTTGACGTCGAGTTCGTCTGCCGCTTCTGCGTCGAGTACGGCTATACCCCGGTCTTCAACGAGATCCCGTTCGAGTCAATCGCTCCGGGTGTGGAGACAGGTAAGTTCGACATAGGAATGAACATCGTCGTAAGCGAGGAGCGCAACGAGACCGGAACGCTCTCAGACATCTACTACACATGTCCTGTCTATCTGGTTGTTCTTGGTTCTGACAGCACGGCCGCTGCAGCATCAACTGCATCAGGTCAGTACAACAGGATCGAGGACCTGGACGGTCTTCCGATCGGAGTCCAGACCGCAGTGCTTTATGAGGAGCTGATCCAGGACCGCGTCCCGAACACCGAGTTCTCCTACTTCACCATGCCGACCGACATGATCCTTGCCCTCAAGTCAGGCAAGGTGGCAGGTTATCTCGTTGAGGGAGTGGGCTACGGTGTGCATAAGGCAAACCATCCTGAGCTCACCACATTCAAGGAGATTCCGGGCTACATCAGCGCCAGCAACATCATCGGAAACAATGACAAGCAGGAGCGCCTGCTGCAGGAGATGAACGAGTTCATCGACAACGGCTACAAGAACGGTCTTCTGGGTGACAACGGCAGCCTGTACCAGTACTGGATCGCGGACTTTGATCCTGCCACCGACAATGTCGGAGTCAAGGACTTCAATTTCACCGGTGAGAACGGAACCATCAATGTCGCGGTAGAGGGCGGTTACGAGCCGTTCAGCTTCGTCAGCGACGGAAACCTCGCAGGCTTTGACGTCGAGTTCGTCTGCCGCTTCTGCGAGGAGTACGGTTACACACCGATCTTCAACGAGATCCCGTTCGAGTCAATCGCACCGGGAGTCGAGACAGGTAAGTTCGACATCGGAATGAACATTGTCGTAAGCGAGGAGCGCAACGAGACCGGAACGCTCTCCGATGTCTATTACACATGTCCTGTGTATCTTGTTGTCCTGGAGAACTCACCGTATGCCGCATCAGCCGGATCCGGAACCACAGAGGTCGTCAAGGTCGGATTCTTCGAGAAGCTGCAGACCAGCTTCTACAAGACCTTCATCAGGGAGAACAGGTGGAAGCTGTTCGTCTCCGGAGCCGGAGTCACGACACTGATCACTGTCTGCTCAATCGTGATCGGAACAATCCTCGGCTTTGCGGTCTACATGGCATGCAGGCACGGCAATGTGTTCGCCAACAAGACCACGAACTTCTTCATGTGGCTGATCCACGGAATGCCGACAGTCCTCTTCCTGATGATCCTGTACTATGTGATCTTCGGATCCTCAAGGCTCTCCGGAATGTGGATCTCCGTCGTGGGATTCTCCCTGATATTCGCATGCGCCATGATCGACATGCTGCGTGTGGGTTACAACGCGATAGGAAAGGGCCAGTATGAGGCCTCGACCGCTCTGGGTTACTCAGACGGACAGAGCTTCTTCAAGATCCTGCTTCCTCAGGCAGCCCATCACTTCCTGCCGATCTACAGCAACGAGGTCGTGACCCTGATCAAGGAGACATCAGTCGTTGGTTACATCGCTGTCCTTGACCTGACCAAGATCTCAGACCTTGTCAGAAGCCGCACATACGAGGCATTCTTCGCTCTGATCCTCACCGCCGTGGTCTACTTCGTGATCCAGGGCATCATGGTCAGGATCGTGAAGATGATCCAGAAGAAGATCGATCCGAGAAGAAGATCAGACAAGAAGATCCTTGCCGGAATCGATGCTTCGGAGTGGGAGCTGTTCTAAGACAAACACGCTGATTCAATGTTGCGGACCCCGGGTTGTTAATTGCAATCCGGGGTTTATTATTGTGGGGCTTTGGAGGCTTTGGGGGCTGAGGAAGCTTTGGAAGCAGAGGAGGCTTTGGAAAACCTTGCAGAAACCTCACCGTCTTACAAAAAGATTGTCATTGTCCTCTTTTGTCCAGTCCTTGTATTTCTCGTTCGCAAACCTCCGGACCTCTGCATCTGAATGAGACTCATAGAATTCGATCAACTCGGGAGCAGACATACCGAACAGAGGGCTGTAGATTCTCTCGTTATATGGCGGGGCGAGATAGTTCTTCCTGAACATCCAGAAGCATGAGTCAGGGACGGGTTTTCCCTCATCCTTCAGATACTGGCAGTTTCCATGTATGTATTTTCCCAGAAAGAACAGATGCCTTATGTCTTCAACCATGATGTAGACAGGATCCTTTGAGAATACCAGGTTCCTGCCTTTGATCCGCTCTGGAAAATGCCGCCTCACATATTTTGCTACGGCTGAGTCCAGCGTCTTCATGACACCGGACAATGTCTCCCAATCAGGTGTGATGAACACATCATGGGTATGGGTGGGCATTGACGCTGAAAACAGGATTGTGATTCCTCTTTTTATACATAGCTCATGCAGAAGATCCTTGCGGTAAGCCGCCAGGGTGGAATCAAACAGCCACTTCTTTCTCCACGATGTCGTGATGACATGGTAGACCGTCCCGTTCTTCCGGACAGTGCTCTTACTTGCCACTCCTATCCGAAAATCCTCGCCAGGCCTTGAGCCTAATAATTCACTTCTTGTTATTTTGACCATTTTCTTACTCCTGCCCTTATATACGAAAAAAGTGCAGGAAATATTTCAGGTTCCAGACAAAAACTTTGTTTTTTTGATGATTGGAAGGTTTTCGAAAGCTTCCACGGCCTCCAAAGCCTCCAAAACTTCCAAAGCCTCCACCGAGCACAAATAAAAAAGACCTGGGAACCAAGGAGTTCTCAGGTCTCTAATATACGGCAGGTCTGCCGTTATTTCTTGTTCTTGGAGTGGCACTGCCCGGCCATGGGGCAGCTGGCACAACCGCAACCGCAGCTGCTCTTACCGGCCTTCTTGTCCTTGACCATCCTCCAGATGATCAGCGTGACAACGGCTACAAGTATGATTACAACGATTGCGGTTCCCATCTCAGTTCTCCTTCGGCTTTCTGACAAGCATGTATACTCCGAAGGCTACCACAAGAATGCCGATTATGAAACCGAAAACATTGCCGTAACCTGCGAACATGCTGCCGATCTGGTAGATCGCAAGGGCAACCAGGTATGCGAAGCCGCACTCATAGAGGATTGCGAACCATGTCCACTTGCGGTTGTTCATCTCCCTCTTGATTGCTCCCATTGCTGCAAAGCATGGTGCGCAGAGCAGGTTGAAGATCAGGAATGAGTATCCTGCGACCTTGGTGAACGAGGCGGCCAGTGTGGTATAGACATGGGCGAGTCCGTTTGCTCCGTAGACAACACCCATTGTTCCTACGATGTTCTCCTTTGCCACAAGACCTGTGACAGATGCGACTGTAGCCTGCCATGTGCCGAATCCGAGCGGCTTGAAGATGAATGCGAAGATGGATCCGATCTTTGCGAGTATGCTCAGATCAAGCTCCTCCTCTGAGAGCATCCTGAAGCCTTCCTCAGTGAATCCGAAGTAGGTGAGGAACCAGATGACGATTGTAGAGAGCAGGATGATTGTTCCGGCCTTCTTGATGAATGACCAGCCTCTCTCCCATGTCAGGCGCAGAACTGAGCCGACTGTCGGGATGTGGTATGCCGGAAGCTCCATAACGAACGGGGCAGGGTCTCCGAGGAACGGTCTTGTCTTCTTCAGGATGATTCCGGAGATGATGATCGCCGCCATACCGACAAAGTATGCTGATGTGGAGACAAGTGCTGATCCTCCGAAGATGGCTCCTGCCACCATTGAGATGAACGGAAGCTTCGCGCCGCAGGGGATGAATGTCGTTGTCATGATGGTCATCCTTCTGTCACGCTCGTTCTCAATGGTCCTGGAGGCCATGATTCCCGGGATTCCGCAGCCTGTACCGATCAGGATAGGGATGAATGACTTTCCGGAGAGACCGAACTTGCGGAAGATCCTGTCAAGGACGAATGCGATTCTGGCCATGTAGCCGCAGCCCTCGAGGATTGCAAGGAGCAGGAACAGGACAAGCATCTGGGGGACGAATCCGAGGACAGCTCCGACACCGGCCACGATTCCGTCAAGGATCAGGCCCTCAAGCCATGGGGCTGTGTTCATCTTCTCAAGCAGGCCTCCGATAAGTGCCGGAACACCGGGAACCCATACGCCGTAGTCCGCAGGATCAGGCTCCTCACCCTCATATTTCTCATAGACGGTGATTGCATTCTGAAGATCGCCATACTCGTATGTCACTTCCTCAGGGGCAAGGGTCTCCTCATCGACAAGCACATAGTCTGCTGTTGTTCCCGGCTTGACTGCTTTGGCTGCCTTGATTATGTCGGTGTACTCTGCTTCCTCATCAAGTCCCACATAGGCGTCAAGGACATTGGCCGCATCGGTGTATTCTTCAGAATCGTTGCCATATGCTCCGCTTCCTATTCCGAAAAGATGATAACCGTCACCGAACAGGCCATCGTTTGCCCAATCAGTTGCTGCAGTTCCTATGGTGACCATTGATATGTAATAGACCAGGAACATGACGACTGCGAATATCGGAAGTCCGAGCCAGCGGTTTGTCACGACCCTGTCGATCTTGTCCGACGTGGAGAGTTTTCCGGCGTTTTTCTTCTTGTAGCAGGCCTTGATGACCTGGGCGATGTAGACGTAACGCTCGTTGGTGATGATTGACTCTGAGTCATCATCAAGCTCTTTCTCCGCAGCGGCGATGTCGGCCTGGACATGCTGCAGTGTCTCAGGCTTTATCTTGAGCTGCTCCATGACCTTCTTGTCTTTCTCGAAGACCTTGATGGCGTACCATCTCTGCATGTCCTCAGGAAGATCATGCACAACCGCTTCCTCAATGTGTGCCAGAGCATGCTCTACAGGACCTGAGAATGTGTGCATCGGGACTGTCTTTCCGCCCTGGGCAGCCTTGATCGCTGTCTCTGCTGCAAGTGCGATTCCGGTGCCTTTCAGGGCTGAGATCTCGACCACAGGGCATCCGATTTCCCTTGAGAGCTCCTGCAGGTTGATCTTGTCTCCGGCCTTCTTGACCAGGTCGATCATGTTGATTGCCATGACAACCGGGATTCCGAGCTCCACGAGCTGTGTGGTCAGATAGAGGTTTCTCTCCAGGTTCGTGCCGTCCACGATATTCAGGATGGCATCGGGCCTCTCGCCGATCAGGTAGTTTCTTGCCACCACTTCCTCAAGAGTGTAGGGTGACAGCGAGTAGATTCCAGGAAGGTCTGTGATGATGACATCATTGTGCTTCTTAAGCTTTCCTTCTTTCTTCTCAACGGTGACCCCGGGCCAGTTTCCGACAAACTGGTTCGAGCCTGTGAGGGCGTTGAACAGTGTTGTCTTTCCGCTGTTGGGGTTACCTGCCAGAGCAATTCTGATTCCCATAATATTTCTCCTATTGATACTTATTCGACGTCAATCATCGCGGCATCGGCCTTTCTGATGGACAGCTCATAGCCGCGGACGGTGATTTCCACCGGATCTCCGAGCGGTGCGACCTTGCGGACGTAGATCTCGACTCCACGGGTGATCCCCATGTCCATGATCCTTCTCTTGATGGCACCTTCACCATTGATTCTCGAGACCTTGACGGTCTCACCGATTCTTACCTCTTTCAGTGTTTTCATCTTTTATCTCCATTTTGAATTCAGATCATAATCTTCATGGCCATCTCCTGGCTGATGGCGATTCTGGCTTCCTTGACGTTCACGATTATGTTTCCGCCAAGCCTGTTGACGACCCTGACGTTTCCGCCGACCACAAAGCCCAGATTCTCAAGGTGCTTCTTGACTTCAGGGCTCCCTCCGATCCTGCGGATGATGTTGTCTTGTTCAATGTCTGCTAGTGACAGTGGCATCATGTGTTGCTTCCTGTGTTCAAAAGATATGTGGTTAGACGCAATTAATTAGATATATCTAACCCTCTCGCCAACGAGTATAGTTATAGTTGTCTAATTTTGTCAACTAAAAATGGTTAGATTTGTTTAACAGACTGCGTCATATTCTCCCGGACTTGTTTTTTTGACCGGAGCAGTTAGAATGTGAGACAAATGAGCACGTATCTGATAGTAGGCTTGTCCGCAATCCTCGCCTCAATCATTCACTCCACCATGGGATTCGGTTCCCCTCTGGTTCTCCTGAATGTGCTGCCTTTGTTTTTTCCCCTGACAAAGTCAGTTGCCGTGATGCAGATGTCATTGATTGTTCTTAATATCTACTTCTTTATCAGATACCGTGACTCTGTGGTCTGGAAAGTTCTGGCTCCGGCACTTATTCCTGCTTCGGTCTTTGGACTTGTCTTCACGCTCTGGTCGGTCTCCTTGGAATCTAATGTCCTTACAATCTGCCTCGGGGTTGTGTTCATATTGCTCTCACTCTACGAGTTGGTGTTCTCTGGAAATGTGCGTGTGAATACGAGCAAGACGATGGGTTTCCTCATGGGCTCATGCTCAGGAATCACAAATGCATTCTTCGGAATGGCTGGCCCTCCGGTGGTGATGTATCTTGTCCCTGCGGTTGACGGCAATCTCCAGTATTTCGCCACTTCTCAGGCGTTCTTCCTTTTCTCTTCCATCCCGTGCCTTGGTGGCCGGGTGGTGTCTGGGATCTATGACAAGACGGACATTCCGGTGATATTGTGTCTGATTGCGGGTCTTCTGCTTGGCAGTGTTGTCGGGCTTAAGCTCCTGAAGAAGATCGACAGCAAGGTCTTCAAGAAGCTTGTCTACGGATTCATCGGAGTCAACGGCATATACATGATCGTCAAATGCATCTTGTAGACCATCTAATCACGAGGCGCAAATGAAGATTGAAGGCTGACCCTTATGGTCTCAGTTCCTTGATTCTGGCAATGATTTTGTCGATATGGTCATGGGTCAGGGCAGGGTTGAGAAGGGTGAACTTCAGCATGACCTTGCCGTCCTTGGATGTCTGGCCAATGACGGTGCCTTCGTCCATCAGGCGCTTCCGGATGTTCTTGTTCGCCTCATCGCCGTCAATGACTGCGAACACCACTGAGCTGATCTCCGGCTCGACAGGGGCGATGAACGCAGGATCCTTGATCAGGCGGCTGTAGAAGTAGCCGGCATTCTCCACTGCGGTGTCTATGATTGATGCAAAACCCTTCTTTCCACGGGTCTGGAACGCCATGAACACTTTCAGTGCGTCAAAGCGCCTTGTTGTCTGGAGGCTCTTGTCCACAAGGTTGATGTAGCCTTCCTCCTCATCCTCCTCACGGTTGAGGTAATCAGCGTGAAGCTCAAAGCATTCCTGCACGGTCTTGTCCTTGAAGAGGATCACCGAACATGAGATCGGAAGGAGGAACATCTTGTGGAAGTCTACGGTGACGCTGTCACAGACGCTCAGATCTCCCATTCGGTCACGGTATTTGCCGCTGACGACAAGACCGCTTCCATATGATGCATCGGCATGCAGGAACATCCCGTACTTGTCACAGATCCTGCGCATCTCTTTCACATCATCGATCGAACCGTAGTCCGTTGTGCCTATTGTTGCGACGGCGCAGAAGGGAAGTAGTTCGTCTTTGATGTCCTGTTGGACCATTTCCTCGAATTTTTTTATGTCAACCTTGCACTTTGAGTCCACTGGAAGCTTTCTCACTGAGTTGTAGCCCAGACCCATGACATGGCAGCTCTTCTCCATTGAGAAGTGGGAGACTTCAGATGTGTAGAGCCTCATCTTGCCGTAGAACGGGGGAAGACCCTCCTTCTTCACGTCGCAGCCGTGCTTCCTGTTGCAGTACCAGTCACGTGCGGCGATTATTGCGGCCATGTTGGATTGCGTTCCACCTGATGTGAATGTGCCGTCAGCTCCGCTTCCGAATCCGAAGAGCTTCACTAGGCCGTGGATCATGTCCTCCTCAATCTCCGTGGCTGCCGGGCCCTGGTCCCAGCTGTCCATGCTGTCATTGAAGGTTCCGATGATCAGCTCAGAGGCGATTGTCTCCGTGAGGGCAGGCGCATGCAGATGCGGCATGTACATCGTGGACCATGTCCTCAGAAGGTGAGGCATGATCTCCTTTCTCACTGTTTCCAGGGTCCTGTCAAATCCAAGTCCCTCATCAGGCAGAAAGCCCAAATCCTCAAGGCTTTTCCTCAGCTCGTAGACATCCTTGCCTGAATAGGCGGTGTTGTCATCATAGGATCCGATGATCGCATCTGTGGTGTCTGCGATCATCTTGCGGAACGTTTCCTTGACCTTGGGGTCAGAGGACAGAATGACAGGATTTTTTCCTTCCATTGCCGGCTCCTGAAAGACGTGATGAAGCGTGAAAAAACGCGTTTGTAAATTAGATGATACCAGCTATTCCCACCTGAGGCCACAAAAAAAGAAAATAATTGTTTGACCCCCGCCTTATATGCATTTATAGTGTCCTTACAACCGCAAACTGAATATCAAAACGGTTCATCTTGGTTCACCGAGGTAAAGGGGGTAATGATGGATTTCATTGTCAAGGTCAATGATTTTGTCAACGGTATTGTCTGGGGAGTTCCGATTCTTGTCCTGATACTGGCAACAGGGCTTTTCTTCACAATCAGACTGGGGTTCTTTCAGTTCAGTCATTTCGGTTTCCTTTTCAAGGACACGATAGTCAAGGCATTCAGGAAGAAGGAGCCTGGCGACCGTGCCAAAGGAGAGCTCTCCAGTTTCCAGGCTGCAATGACAAGTGTCTCCGCCATTGTAGGTTCAGGAAACATCGCAGGTGTTGCCACCGCCATAGTCGTGGGCGGTCCGGGAGCACTGTTCTGGATGATCATAGCGGCAATCTTCGGAATGGCCTCCAAGTTCGCTGAGATCACATTGGGAATCAAGTACAGGAAATTCAATGAGGACGGCTCTGTCCGTGGTGGTGCCATGTACTACCTGGCAGACGGTCTGAAGCAGAAATGGCTCGGAATCCTGTTCTCAATCCTTGTTATCCCGTTTGCGTTTGTCATAAGCGGCATTGTCGATACCAACACAATCGCAACCACACTGTTCGATGAGTTCAAGGTCCCGACAATCGTCACAGGTATTGTGCTTGCAGTTATCACAGGAGTCATAGTCCTTGGCGGTGCGAAGAGAGTAGGCTATGTCTGCGCTGTTGTTGCCCCGTTCATGGGCGGCGCATATCTGATCGCAGGACTTTTCATCATCATCCTGAACATCGGCAAGGTTCCCGCAGCCCTTGGCACAATCATCACAGCCGCATTCAATCCTGCAGCTGCAACCGGAGGTGTGATCGGATCAATTCTGGTGACCATGAAGATGGGAGTCGCGCGAGGAATGTACTCCAATGAGGCAGGCCTTGGAACCGCCGCAATGGTCCATTCCCCGGCAAAGGTCAGCGAGCCTGCTGAGCAGGGCGTCTGGGGACCGATCGAGGTCTTCCTTGACACAATCGTCGTCTGTACAATCACAGCTCTTGCAATTGTCATGTCAGGGCTCTGGACATCAGGGCTCGACGGAGCGACACTTACGGTCAACGCCTTCAAGCAGATGCTTCCCGGAAACATCGGATACTGGATCGCGATGGGATCTGTCATCCTGTTCGGATTCAGCTGCCTGATCAGCTACTTCGACTATGCCACACAGGCTGCCGAGTATCTGTTCGGTGAGAAGAGCAAGATCGTCATCAAGATCCTGTGGGTCGCGGCGATCATCGTCGGAAGCCAGACGACACTCGGTTTTGTCTGGGACCTTGCGGACACTTTCAACGGACTGATGATCATACCGAACCTGATCGGACTTCTGCTTCTCAGCAACGAGGTTGTGAAGGAGAAGAAACAGTACTTCCAGGAGAACGGATTCAAGTCCTGATGCAGGGGGCCGCATGACGCGGCCTTCTTTTTTTCTCTTTGTGTGTTTATAAAACCCGTGGTACAATTATTTTCACGGAGAAAGAAAATGAGCTCAAACGAAGAAGTAAAGACTGTACACCGCTCTTACATCGCACGTACCAGCGGACTCAAGACAAAGGACTACCTCGGTTACGCCATGGTCGATACCGCAGGTTGTTTCGTGTTCGCCCTTGTGACGACATTGCTGCAGAAATTCTACACGGACGTCTTCCATCTCAGCCCGCTGTTCATCATGATCATGTTCATATTCGCAAGGATATGGGACGGCATCAACGACCCGATCATGGGACGCATAGCGGACACCGTCAAGCCCAGCCGCCACGGCCGCTACCGCGCATGGATAATGTATGTCGCAGTCCCGTTCGCCATCTCCGGAATCCTGATGTTCTCCAAGTTCCCCGGAATAGGAGAGCCTGATCACTACAGGGCCACATGCCTTTATGCCACGGTAACCTATGTGCTTTTCGGAATGGTCTACACCGCACTGCAGATCCCGTACGGATCTCTTGCGTCCGTCGTCACTACAGACGCGCATGAGCGCAGCAAGCTCTCTGTCTGGCGTTCCATGGGTGCGGCACTCGGATCAATCCCGGCCCTTGCTCTTGCAAGCTTCGCCTATGCAAAGCGCCTTGATGCATCCGGGAACCCCGTCATAGGCGAGAACGGAAAGGTCATCACAGACCTTCAGTACAAGCCGGTTATCATGGGTGTCATAGCCATCTCGGTCATCTCGATGATCATGCTCTTCATCAGCTTCAAGCTGAACAAGGAGAGAGTCAAGACAAAGCCGCAGCCCAAGCAGAAGGGTGCCGGACGCAAGGCCATCAAGATCCTGTTCAAGAACAGGGCGTTCATGGGAATAAGCCTTGCATCAATGCTCCTGCTTGCCGGCCAGATGTTCACGCAGAGCTTCTACACATACCTGTTCAACGATTACTTCCACGCCAACTGGATGAACCTGGCATCACAGGCCTGCACTTACTCGCCGATGCTGATCATGATGTTCATCCTGCCCAAGATGGCAAAGAACATCGGAAAGCGCGAGATCTCCGTCAGCGGCGTGGCTCTTGCGGCCCTTGCGAACCTGGCGCTTTTCTTCATGAGGGGAATCTCCCCGGACAAGCTGATCTGGCCGTTCCTGGGCCTGTGCTTCATCAGCGGCTTGGGACTCACGATTCTTGTCATGCAGCTCTGGGCCATGGCCACTGATGCCATAGATGATGTCTACGTCAAGACAGGAAACAGGGATGACGGAACCGCATACTCATACTTCGCGTTCTTCCGCAAGCTCGGTCAGGTCATCTCAGCCATCTGCGTAAACGGTGCCCTGATGGCCATGAACTACAAGTACGAGAAGGGTGCGGTCCAGACTTTGGAGAACCTCAGGCACATGTACAACCTCGCCACCCTCATCCCTGCGGTCATGTTCGGAGCAATGGCCCTGATCCTCTATTTCATTTATCCGCTGACAAAGCCGATGGTCGCCGAGCTTCAGGACAAGAAGGAGGCCAAGCTCAAGGAGCACTACGAGAACAAGACAATCGACATCTGATTCCAGATCAGGAGATCCTGAACATAAGCCGGCATCTGCAACCGATCTTGCATTTGCCGGCTTTTTCTTTTCACAGTATATTGACCAAAGCCTCTAGTTAGATTACTCTAATCGGCAGTTAGATAGCTCTAACTAAGCATGCGCTCCAATGCATGCGCGCACTAAAAGAGGCCTTGATGAGAACTACAAGAATCAACAACTGGTTTGAGTCTTTCGGCAGATTCCAGATAAAGCACAGGATGGCATTCATCGTTGTGCTTGCAGTATTCACGATAGTGGGATGCCTCGGACTTCCGAGACTCAAGCTCTCAAACGGGGAAGAGGACTGGTTCGACAACTGGGACCAGGTGAAGATGAACCAGGATCACTTTGAGAGCATCTTCGGATCCACGGACTCGCTTCTGGCATTCATAAGATCCGATGATGTCTTTGATCCGGAGGTCCTGGATGCGATAGACAGGCTGGGGGATGAGATACTCCAGAACGTCCCTTACGTCGAGAGCGTGACATCACTGATGAGCCTCTCCATTCCGATCGGGACGGAGGACGGGTTCGAGGTCTTCAACCCGTTTGAGGACGGCATTCCCGAGGACCCTGCGGAGATAGAGAGGATCAGGGACTTCATCCTGTCCAGGGAATCGCTGGTGAATGTGCTTGTCAGCGATGACTGCACGGAGACATGGGTGGTCTTCAATCTTGAGCAGTATTCCGAGAGCCTGGATGAGGCAATGGTCAAGATCGCGCCTCCTGCCATGGAGATCTTCAACTCCGAGCGCTTCAAGTCAGACAAGTACGAGATTCTCCCTTCAGGATTGAGTTACACGGAGTACGAGGAGGAGCAGGTCACTCTTCAGCAGTGTGTCTCCCGAATTGCCATCGGCTTCTGCGTGATGGTGATCTTCCTCGTTTTCTTTGTCAGATCCTTCAAGGGTGTGGTTGTCCCTGCTCTTGCGACCGTCTTCGCGTTGTGCACCACGCTGGGCTATTCCGCGTGGATGAACATAGAGGGCAACATGGTCATGGTGATTGTCACGTTGCTCCTTGCCATGGCACTGTCTGTAGGCTATTCAATCCACTTCATCAACGCCTTCAAGCTCCATTTCAGAAGAATGGGGAAAAGGAAAGACTCCATAGAGCTCGCGATCAGAGACTGCGGATGGGCGCTTCTGTTCACTGTCATAACCACGATGGCCGGAATGCTCAGTTTCCTTGCCGGCGGCATAAAGCCGATGAGGTGGGTCGGCGGAATCACGGCGGCCGCCGTTTTTTCCGTATACCTGTACATCATGGTGCTGCTTCCCGTCCTCTCCAGTTTCGGTAAGGACAGGACCCCCGATCCCCAGTATGTGTCAACCGAGGGTTCTACCCGTGCGGATCTGAGGGTCGAGGCCTTCGGGGCAAGCATCCTAAAAAGGAAATGGGTGATTCTGATAGCCGGAATGCTTCTGCTGGTGACCATGGTTCCTGGAATCTTCAATATCAAGGTCAACATGGACTATTCGGACATGATGGGTGAGCGTACGCCCTACATGAAGAGGCTGCTTGAGATAACAAGAAGCAAGCTTGGAAGCCAGTACAGCTACGAGGTCCTGATCGAATACCCCGAGGAGGATGCCATAAAGAATCCCGATGTCCTGAAGAACATGGACGAGCTTGCACAGCGCATCGGAACGCTTTCAATGACAAAGGTAAGCAACGGAAAGCCGAGAGTCAGCTCCGTGACGAAGATCATAAAGGAGATGAACAGGACCCTCAATGAGGATGACCCTGCCTATTATGTCATTCCTGATGACCAGGACATGGTATCCCAGATCCTCTTCCTTTATGAGATATCCGGAGGAAACGATGTCTACCAGTATGTGAGCGAGGACTTCAGCGCAGCCTATCTGCATGTGGAGCTCTGCGGCTATGACGCGGAGGAGTGTGTGCAGAACGTCGCCATGGTTGAGAAGTGGGTCTCAGAGATGTTCCCGGGAACCGAGCCGGCAGGTGTGGTCGGAGAGGTGATGCAGTATGCAGCGATGAACGGAAAGCTCGTGCGCGGGTCGCTCAGGTCAATCGGGACCTCGTTCATTGTGATATTCGTCCTGCTTGTGCTGGCGTTCGGTTCTGTAAGGACCGGAGCCATTGCAATGATCCCGAACATCGCGCCTGTGATGCTCATAGGCGGGATAATGGGATACTTCGGCATAGTCCTTGATATGGTCACTGCCCTGATCATGCCGATGATCCTGGGCATTGCGGTGGATGACACGATTCACTTCACAAACCATATCAAGGTCCACTTTGAGGAGTTCGGAGACTACAGGAAGGCAATCCTGGAGTCTTACCGGGAGATCGGGAAGACCATGGCCATGACGACGGTGATCCTCTGCGCCATGTTCTTCATATTCGTGTTCAGCACTATGAACGCGCTTTGCAGGATCGGTTATCTGTCAGTGGTTGGCCTTGCCGGGGCTCTGGTGGCGGACTACACGCTCACGCCGATCCTGATCCTTGTGACAAAACCTTTCGGTAAGGAGGAGAGAAAATGAGAACAAGCAAACTGGTTGTGGCTGCCACATTCCTCCTGTTTGTGGCAACGGCAGTGGCGCAGGCCCAGGACCTGACAGGTCTTGAGATCATCAGAAAGGCACATGACGTTCCGGAGCCAGCATCGTCTTCCGTGACGGCGACTTTGGTCATACACAGCAAGAAGGGAAACGAGAAGACACGTCAGGTGATAATGAAGAGTAAGGACTACGGCGATGTCTCAAAAGAGGTGATTGTGTTCACTTCTCCGAAAGATGTTGCAGGAGTAGGCTATCTTATGTTCGATTATCCTGAGTCTGAGGACGGCTCAAAGAAGGACAGTGACAACTGGCTCTACATGCCTGCCATGAAGAAGACCAAGCGTATAGCCGCAAGCGGAACCGAGGCAGAGGGCAGCTTCATGGGCACTGACTTCACATATGAGGACATGGGCGAGCGCGCCATCTCAAAGGATAATTACACCCTGCTGGGAACCGAGTCCGTCGGAGGGGTCTCATGCTATAAGGTCAAGTGCGAGAGCATCTCCAGGTCGGAAAGCGATCCTGAGAGGATAGTGTATCTGGGCACAGAGGATTATCTTCTGTACAAGTGTGAGTTCTATGACAGGCACGGAGCGCTGCACAGGGTCCTGACATGCAGTGACATCGAGTACATAGACGGCTATGCGTGCACGAAGGTCATGAAGATGGAGAACGTGCAGTCAGGCACATGGTCCAAGATCACGATGTCCGATGTGGTCTATGACACGGAGGCCATTGATGACGGCATCTTCACGGTGACTGCCCTTGAGCAGGGGAGAATCAGATGAGAAGGTTAGCTCTGATTGCCTGCCTCACGGTCTCTGTGATGCTTTGCGCATATGCGGATGTGAGTTTCTCCGGGTCATCATCGTTCCTGGCATCAGTGTCAGTGCCGCCGGCCGGGGATGAGGGTAAGATCACAGGTGCTGCTGTCTCCCAGACATTCGAGCTTGATGCCTATGGGGATGCGACCTCATTCTACCTCAATGCGGGCTTTGTCTATGATGCTGTCCAAAACAACCCGAAACCCTTTCTCTCAGAGGTCTACGCAGACCTATTCCTTGGAAAGGCCGCCTTCAGGTTCGGACGCCAGAAGGTGACATGGGGCACTGCTGAGATTGAATCCGCGGTTGACGTCATAACTCCGTCTGACCTGTCGGATCCCGTCTCAATGGAGAAAGGAGCGATCAATGCCCTGAAAGTCTCATTTGACGCCTTCCCCTTTGCATTTGACATCTACTGGATACCTGTATTCTCTCCGGCGGTCCTGCCGGCTGCCATGACTGCCATGTATCAGGCTTACGGGATTGATATAAAAAGTCCTGAGCTCAGGCTTGAGAACGGAGAGGTTGGAATGAAGGCATCGGCCTATACCTCTGCGGGTGATTTCTCGGTTTACGGTTATTACGGGTGGGAGGACATGCCATCTTTGACCGGTGAGTATGAGCGCCTTGTGATGGCCGGTGCATCAGCGGCTGTCCCGGTTGGGGATGTGACACTGAAGGCTGAGGCAGCGTGGTATCCCGAGCTGGATAAGGTTGTCTCTGCCATGGCAGGTCTTGAGTGGATGCACGAGGACCTGACTTTTGTCGGTGAGATTTACGGGGAGTGGGACAAAGAGGCCGATAAGCTCTCCGGTCAGGCAGGGGCAAGCATCAGTTATAGCCTGCTTGACGGGGATCTTGAGCTCTCCGTTGCCGGAATACTGGAGCTCAGGGAGCTGGACGGGGCTGCAGTGGCAGGTGTGACCTACAGCTTCTCTGACGAGCTCAAGGCCACTGCCGGAGCGGTCTTTGTGCTGGAGGGGCCGGATGAGGCCGGCACGTATGGTGCGTTCAAGGACCTGAGCTGCGTCAGGCTCGGGGCCACATACAGTTTCTGATCGGAGGTGAGATCATGTTGAGATACGTTCTGACTGTTGAGGGTATGGTGTGCGGGATGTGCGAGGCCCACATCTGTGATGTGATCCGGAAGACGGTTCCCGGGGCAAAGAAGGTGTCTGCCGCAAGGAGACGCAACGAGGCGACTTTCATCTCGGACGTCGCCGTTGATGCCGGGAAGCTGATGGAGGCGATAAACGCCACAGGATACTCATGCAGCGATGTAAAATCCAGCCCTTATGAGAATAAAGGGCTGTTCGGCCTGGGCTGATTGTTGGATGCTCAAATTGACGCGGATCACAAAAAAAAGCTTTTTCGTGCAAACGAATAATCGTAAAATGAAAAAAACAGTATTCTTCGATTATTTCAGGAGGGGCCGATGGAACAGGATTCGCTTAAGTCAACTTACACTCTTGCAGACGGTAACAGGATTCCCTGCGTGGGATTCGGCACATGGCAGACACCGGATGGTGATGTCGCATACAAATCAGTGCTTGCTGCCCTGAGAAACGGGTACAGACACATAGACACTGCGACTGCATACGGCAATGAGGAGAGTGTAGGAAAGGCAATCAATGACTTTCTAAGAGAGGGCTCTGTAAAACGCTCGGAGCTTTTCATCACCACAAAGCTGCATAATCAGGATCATGGTTATGACCTCACCAAGGCCGCCATTGAGAGATCCCTGAATATGCTTGGCCTTGATTATCTTGACCTGTATCTCATCCACTGGCCCAATCCGATCAAGTTCCGTGACTGCTGGGCAGAGGCGAATGCAGGCTCCTGGAAGGCAATGGAGGAGGCCAGAGAGGAGGGCAAGATCAGATCTCTTGGTCTTTCCAACTTCATGGAGCGCCACTATGAGAAGCTGATGGAGACTGCGAAAGTGGCTCCTGTTGTGGATCAGATCAAAATATGTCCGGGAATAGCTCAGACTTCCCTTATCAGCTACTGCAAGGCTCACGGCATGCTTGTCGAGGGCTACAGCCCGCTCGGAACCGGCGGAATCTTCAAGAGCACTCTCATGCAGGAGCTTTCCGCGAAATACGGAAGACCCATCTCACAGATCTGTGTCAGATGGAGCATGCAACAGGGCGCCATCCCTCTTCCGAAGAGCGTGAATGAGGACAGGATAATTGAGAACTCCAAGGTCTTTGACTTTGAGCTTTCAGAGGATGACTGCAAGGCGATTTCCGAGATTGACTATGAGGCACTAGGGATCACACCTCAGCGCAACCCCGACGAGAACAAGTTCTGAATCCGATCAGACCATTCCGAATGCCAGGCCAATGAGCCTCACAATCAGGGCGCAAAGCCAGGCCACGGAACACTGCCACAGCACAACGCCAAGGGCCCACTTGCGGCCCATCTCCCTTCTGATTGATGCCACTGCGGCGACACACGGGGTGTAGAGCAGGCTGAAGACCAGCATGCTGCTTGCGACAAGGGGAGTGATGACTGTATGGATTCCGCCTTCTGTCCTGAAGAGCATTCCTATCATGGACACCACTCCTTCCTTTGCCAGGAAGCCGCTGACAAGGGATGTGATCAGTCTCCAGTCTCCAAGACCTATCGGCCTCATCACCGGCACAAGCAGACCTGCTATGGCCGCAAGGATGCTGCTGTGTGAGTCTGCGACAAGGTTGAAGTGGAAGTCAAAGCTCTTGAGGAACCATACGATTATGGTGGCAAGAAGGATCACGGAGAATGCCCTGTGGATGAAGTCCTTTGTCTTGTCCCACATCAGCTGCATGACGTTCTTGGCCTGGGGCATCCTGTAGTTCGGAAGCTCCATGACAAACGGAACAGCCTCGCCCTTGAACAGGGTCTTCTTGAAGACAAGTGCGACCAGGATGCCGATGCATATGCCGATCAGGTAAAGTGCGGTTATGACCAGCCAGCCTACCTTGGGGAAGAAGAAGGCCACGAAGAAGCTGTAGATGGGAAGCTTTGCCGTACAGGACATGAACGGGGTGAGCAGGATAGTCATCTTCCTGTCGCGCTCACTCGGCAGTGTCCTGGTTGACATAACAGCCGGGACGGTGCATCCGAATCCGATGAGCATGGGGACTATGCTCCGTCCGGAGAGACCGATCTTCCTGAGCATCTTGTCCATGACAAAGGCGACCCTTGCGATATAGCCGCTGTCCTCAAGCAGTGAGAGGAACAGGAACATGGTCACTATTATGGGCAGGAAGCTCAGGACGCTTCCGACTCCCTCGAATATTCCCTCTGATACAAGACTTACGACTGCAGGATTGACGTTTCCCGCCTCCATCGCTCGGACAACAAGGGTGTGAAGCGCTCCGATCCCTGATGCAAGCAGGTCCTGTAAAAACGGTCCGATCACAAAGAAGGTGAGGAAGAACACCGCTCCCATAATAAGGATGAACATCGGAATGGCGGTGAATCTGCCGGTCAGGACCTTGTCCAGCTTCTGGCTCCGGATATGCTCTCCGCTCTCCCGTGGTTTCTTGACGCAGGTTGCTGTGACAGTCCTGATGTAGGCGTAGCGCATGTCCGCGATGGAGGCGCTGCGGTCAAGGCCGCGTTCCTTCTCCATCTGGATGACGATGTGGTCAAGGAGCTCCAGCTCATTCTGGTCCAGCCTCAGCTGATCAAGGATCAGATGATCCCCTCCTATGATCTTGCTTGCAGCGAACCTCACGGGGATGCCTGCCTCAGAGGCATGGTCCTCAATGAGGTGGATCACGGCATGGATGCATCTGTGCACGGCTCCGCCGTTGTCGTCAGAACCGCAGAAATCCTGTTTGAGCGGGCATTCCTGATACATCGCTATGTGAATCGCATGCTTCACAAGCTCGTCAACACCCTGGTTCTTTGCCGCCGAGATGGGGACAACAGGGACACCGAGCATCGCCTCCATGGAGTTGATGTCCACAGAGCCGCCGTTTCCTGTCATCTCGTCCATCATGTTCAGGGCAACGACCGTCGGAATCCCGAGCTCCAGGAGCTGCATGGTCAGATAAAGGCTGCGGTCAATGCTAGTGACATCCACTATGTTGATTATGCAGTGGGGCCTCTCCTTGAGGACAAAGTCCCTGGATACGATCTCCTCACTTGAGTAGGGTGACATGGAATAGATTCCGGGAAGGTCTGTGACAACCGCATTCGGGTACCCCCTCAGAACGCCGTCCTTCCTGTCCACTGTGACGCCGGGGAAGTTCCCGACATGCTGGTTAGATCCCGTGAGCTGATTGAAGAGGGTGGTCTTTCCGCTGTTCTGGTTACCCACAAGGGCGAACTTCAGTTTGGTGCCTTCAGGAAGAGGATTCTCGTTCTTGGGGTCATGGTATTTTCCGTCCTCACCAAGTCCGGGATGGTCAATTGCCTTTTTCTTGACTTTTGTGTCGGTTTTCTCACTTTTGCCGATGATCTGGGCCTCGATGTGTGAGGCATCTGACACTCTCAGGGTCAGTTCATAACCGTGGATGCGGAACTCCATCGGATCCTTCATCGGGGCCAGTTTGACAAGCGTGATCTCCGCTCCGGGAATAACTCCCATATCAAGGAAGTGCTGCCTGAGCGAGCCTTCACCTCCGACTTGTGTGATCCTGGCACTTTGGCCCGGCAAAAGTTTATCCAATGTCATGACGCAACCTCTGTGCCGATGCTATCACAACAAAGAGAAGATTTAAAGTAATGCCAAAGTCAGATCTTTGCCCTTCCTGCGAGGATGTTCTCGTAGTCCTCAAGGTTCTTGCGCAGAAGTTCTGGGGTGTTGAGCTCATACGGGCACTTTGACTTGCACTTCCCGCAGTCCACGCAGTCGTTGATCTTGCGCATCTTGGCGATCCACTCATCAGTGAGGAATTTGGCGCTTGGGTTCCTTCTGATCAGCTGGATCATCCTGGCGCAGTCCTTGATGTCTATTCCTACGGTACAGGGCATGCAGTAGCCGCAGCTTCTGCAGAAATCACCGCAGAGCTCCTCACGGTCCTTCTGGATGACCTGTCTCATCTCCTCTGTCATTGCAGGCGGATTGTCAATGCAGCTGATCCACTGGTCAAGCTCCTTCTCCCTCTGGACTCCCCAGATGGGAAGCACGTTGTCGAACTGGGCCTCAAAGGCATAGCAGGCCCTGAAGTTCGTAAGCAATCCTCCGGAGAGCCCCTTCATGGCTATGAAGCCCATGTTGCGTGCCTTGCACTTCTCTACAAGCTCAAGCTCCTGCTTTCCGCTCACATAGCTGAACGGGAACTGCAATGTCTCGTAAAGGCCGCTGTCAATCGCGGTGTGCGCCACATGAAGACGGTGGTTGGTGATTCCGATGTGCCTGACCTTGCCTGCCTCTTTTGCCTCAAGCATGGCCTCATAAAGGCCTGTGCCGTCACCGGGAAGGGGACAGAAGGTCGGATTGTGGAACTGGTAGATGTCCACGTAATCAGTCTTGAGCATCTGCAGTGTGGTCTCTATGTCCGCCCTGAGCTGGTCTCCGGTCTGAGCCCCTGTCTTTGTGGCGATGTAGTAGCTGTCCCTCGGGATGTTCTCGAATGCAATGCCGATCTTCTTCTCGCTGTCTGTGTATTTGCGTGAGGTGTCGAAGAACCTCATCCCGGCATTGTATGCCTTACGCAGCAGCATCACGGCATCTTCCTCTGATATCCTCTGGATCGGAAGTGCTCCGAACCCGTTCTTGTTCACTGTAATCCCTGTGCTCCCCAATGTGACCATGTCCATGATCAATCCTCCTTTCCTGAAGGGATCTTCCCAGTTGTGATGATTGTCCTCATCTCCTCGGCGTCCTGCAGGATCGCCTTGCCCATGAAGCCGTTTCTCCTGTGCCTGCTTCCGGCGAGCCGGATCTCCACATCCTGCTCGAGCTCGGGGGCGCTTATGCGGCATACAAGGCTGTTGAAATACCTGTCATCGCCATCAATGATAGCCTCAAAACTCTTCTTTGAGCTATATTTCATCTTGAAAACATCCTCATAGGTTATCATTGCCATTACATCTGATTCTTTGTCAAAGCAGAGGATATAGCCGTTGGAGCTGTCGCTCATGTACGGAATTTTCTTCATCTTGTCGAACTTGGCCTGTCCGAACTCATCCACGGCCTTGTCCCTCAGAGCCCCGAACACATCACGGTTGTGCGCATTTGCCTTCTGGCGGTTCTTCTTGCCGATGGTCAGGTTGAATATGCTGATGACTCCGATCAGCACCAATATGACAACAAGCACGATGTTTCCCATGTTATCCTCCGCACAGTTATGTGAACTTTATAATGAAAACAGAGTCAAGTAAACTGTTTTTTTATTCAATTGGCAAACGGGTTCTCATGGTTTAAAATGAATTAAAATACATTAAATAAGGTGGGGGATTGCTGCTCCATGAAATACGCGCTCTGCATTACAAGCCCTGAGATCAAGAAGGATTTTGTGTTCTCAATGATGGGCGGTCCCTTTGAGAAAAAGCTCTCAGACATGGCCGCATTCGGCTATTCGGGCATTGAGCTTCTGTGCGGGTATCCCAGGGACTGTGACTACAGATATGTGCTAGAGACCTGCCGGAAGAACGGACTTGAGATATCAGATGTCTCAAGCGGCGCCGTGTTCACTGCAACGGGACTTACATTGCTTTCCCCGGACAGGCAGACTATGAAGGACTGTGCCTCACTTTTCTCCGACATGGTTGAGCTTGCATCCAGGCTCGGAAACCACATCGTGACCATAGGTGCGTTCCGCGGCTGGGCGAGGGATGTCGGGTCTGTGCCCATTGCGGAGGAGATCCTTGCTGACCTCTTCCAGAAGCTGGAGATCAGGCTGAGGGAGAATGATGTGAGAATTGCACTTGAGCCTGTGAACAGGGGGCAGACGGACATCTTCAACACCTGCGCCGAGACCCTGTCCTTCATAGAGAGGACAGGAAACCCGAATGTCGGTGTGCTCTTTGACACTTACAACGGTGATGCCACGGAGGACGATCCGCTGGCAGCACTGAAGAAGACACTTGATGCGGGAAAGCTCCTGCATTTCCATATCGCAGACACTGACCGCATGATTCCCGGAATGGGCAAGATTGATTTCGTATCACATCTCAGAGTCCTGAGAGATGGTGCTTACAATGGATATCTGTCAGGAGAGCTCAAGAGCGGTCCTGATCCCACTGCTGCCGGAAAGAAAATCATTGACAACATGAGAGAATTCGAAAAATGTATCTGATAGACTGTATCGTCCCATATCCGAACCTTCTCGAGGTTGTGACCGAAGTCTGGGCCGAGCATCCATACAGGGAGAAAGTCCAGTTCCGTTCTCACCCGATGGCAGTCTATGACATTCCCGACTACAAACTCTACGGGGACATTGCTATTGCCAGGGGAATGAGCGTTCAGTTCTTGAAGAACCATTATCCCGAGATGCCTATAGTTGAGATACCTATGAGTGCCTATGACATTCTCATGGCATTCAACGAGGCCCGTAAGAGCAATCCTCACCATGTGGCTCTTATAGGTCTTCCGAATGCCACATACGGTGTTGAAAAAATAGGAGAGGAGCTCTTTGAGAGATTCAGTGTCTATGAGGTTGATGCGGATGTGAATTATTCCACTGTCTGCTCTCGTGCCTTGGCTGATGGTGTTGATTGTATAGTCGGTGGAAACGCCGTTATAGAGTATGCGAGAAACAGGGGAATACCGTGTTCTCTGATCCTGACTAGTAAAGCCAGTGTAAGACAGGCCATTGATGAGGCTATCTCGCTATTGGAGTTCTCTGCCGAGCAAAAGACCACGATGGAGAAATACCAGACGGTCCTTGACAATATCTCAGAAGGGATAATCTCCGTGGACGCGGATAAACGGGTCACTGTTTTCAACGCTGATGCCTGCAAGTTTTTCGGACTCAAGGCGTCCAACGCAGTCGGAAAAAGGATAGATGAGATATCTCCGCTTCTGGACAACCCCGACATCTCAACAATGATAGGCTCCACATTCGGAACCATTGTTCGCATAGGAGAGAAGGACTACTCGATAAACAAGTTCCCTATCAGGGTGGACGGTCACTTCAGCGGTGCTGTAATGATTGTTCAGAAGGTTAACGTTATACGTGATCTAGAGACAAAGATCCGTCAGACGGCCTATTCCAAGGGTTTTGTGGCCAAATACGGGTTTGATGACATAATAGGAAAGAGCAAGCCGCTGAATAAGGCCAAGGAACTTGCCCTGAAGTACAGCAAGGTTAACTCAAGCATACTGATTGTAGGGGAGACAGGAACCGGAAAGGAGCTGTTTGCCCAGAGCATCCACCGTGCAAGCGACAGACGAAACGGCCCGTTCGTGGCCATAAACTGTGCTGCTCTTCCAGAGAACCTTCTTGAAAGTGAGCTCTTCGGCTATGCCGCCGGTGCGTTCACGGGAGCATCCAAGAGTGGAAAGACGGGCCTGTTCGAGCTTGCACATAATGGGACAATCTTCCTGGATGAGGTCTCTGAGATGAGCCTTTCACTTCAGGCTCGACTTTTGAGGGTTCTGGCTGAGCATTCCATCATCCGTCTTGGAGACGATGCAGTCATTCCTGTGGATGTGAGAATCATCTCTGCCACCAACAGGGATATAGAGGATGAGGTGAAGGAGGGTCGCTTCAGAAGAGACCTCTTCTTCCGTCTGAATGTCCTGAGAATTGATGTTCCTCCGCTCAGGGACAGGGGAAGCGACATTGTTACCCTCGCAAAGTTCTTCCTGGAGCTCTACGACAAAAAACTTGGAAGCATACGCCACGAGTTTGCATCTGACTGTTTTCCTTATCTTCTATCTTATGGTTTCCAGGGTAACGTCAGGGAACTTGAGAACATGTGTGAGAGACTTTCTGTCGTGATAGAGTCAAAGACAATCACGGCAGATGACCTTGAGACTTTGTTCGGCCAAGGTGCCGCAGATCATTCCGAAGAGATGCCTGAGAAGAAGAGGATAGAGGAGGCCCTTGAGAACTACAGGAGCAAGGCCGAGGCTGCCCGGGCACTGAACATGGACAGGAGCACGCTTTACCGGAAGATGACCAAATACGGGATTCCTGACTGATTTAACATCAGAAAAGTGTGGCATTGTTGCTACAAAGTGTTGCAAATTGCAACAGTTAGTTAAATTTAACCATTGCATTTTCGCCTTTTAAACCGATTGGCACGGTTTTTGCTAGATGGAAATTGCCTGCCACGAAGGCAGACCCAAAACAAAAAGGAGGAAATACGATGAAGCGTATTCTTGTTCTTGCTCTTGTGCTTCTCAGCGCAATGACATTCGTTTTCGCCAACGCAGCTGGCGAGTCAAATTATCCATCACAGTCAATCGAGCTGGTCATCCCGGCTTCAGCAGGCGGCGGAAGCGACATCATGGGACGTCTTCTCATTGAAATCATCCAGGACCTCAAGCTCACAAACCAGACAATCGTTCCTGTCAACAAGGGTGGCGGATCCGGTTCAGTCGGTCAGGCTTATGTCAACTCCAAGTCAGACCCGAACTACACCATCTTCACAATCAATGACGGTCATACAGTCGGCGGAAACAAGGCCGGCACAATCCCCAAGGACAACTTCACAATGCTCGCATCTGTCGGCGTTGACAACGTCCTCTTCGTGACAAAGGCAGACAGCCCGTACCAGACATATCAGCAGGCTCTTGAGGCCTCAAAGGCCAACCCGATGAAGCTCACAGTCGGTTGTGCAGACGACATCGACAAGGTCTGTGTCTACAACATCAACACCGAGACCGGTGCCCAGTTCAACACAGTCTACTTCAACAGCGCAGGAGAGATCGCAACAGCCATCCTCGGCGGCCACATCGAGTTCGGTATGTTCAACCCGTCAGAGTGTGCAGGTCTTGTCGAGGGCGGACAGCTCAAGGCTATCGCTACAATGGCTGAGAAGAGACTCGGTGCTCCTTTCGCAGATGCTCCGTCATTCGTCGAGATGGGCTTCAAGGATCTGGTATACTACTTCTCACGTGGAATGCTCGCTGGCGCAGGCATGAGCAGAGAGGCTCAGCTCTGGTGGTCAGATGCATTTGCTAAGGTCTGTGCTTCAGAGAAGTGGCAGAACTACTGCAACCAGAACGGAATCGAGAACCGCTACATGAACTGCGATGACTACAGGAAGTTCTACCTCGAGAACGAGAAGATGCTTCTTGATACAGCAAAGAAAGCCGGTGCTCTCTGATAAGTCTTGAAAACACAATGCCGCTGCCCTAAATGCAGCGGCATTTTTGAAATGGGGTATTCCATGCTTAGAATCGTTATTTCAGTGATACTGATAATCATCTCATGCGTATGGATGTTCATGGGAATCAGTGAATACGGAATGTGGATTCCGGGAGTTTCCGCAGATACCGGCTTCATTCCCACAGTGTTCGGCGCCATTGTGCTTCTGTTCTCAGTGGTGAAGCTCGTGAAGGACATCAAGGCCTATGTGGCATCGCGTCAGGGAGAGGCCGCAGTCGAGAAGAGCGCCGTCTCCTTCAAGGATGTGCTTGTCAAGCTCAAGCCGCTGCTTCCCGCAGTGACCGCAATCCTTGCCATTCTTCTGATCAAGTTCCTCGGAATGGTGATCGGAACATATCTCTCGCTTTTCTTCTACATGAAGGTCGTCAACAATGACAAGTGGGTCAAGTCCCTCTGGGTCACCGCTGTCATAACACTGTTCTTCTATGCGGTGTTCGTTCTTTGGCTCAAGGTTCCGTTCCCACGCGGGATCTTCGGAATCTGAGGAGGTGACGCATGTCTAACTTTGCTTTACTTGCACAGGGCTTTGTCACTGCAATCAGCCCGATGAACCTTTTCGCCTGCCTCATCGGAGGCGTTATCGGAATCCTTGTCGGTGCCATGCCGGGAATCGGAGCAGTCGCAGGCTGTTCTCTTCTCCTGCCCATGACATACAAGATGAATCCAACAACCGGAATAATCATGCTCGCCGGAATCTATTATGGAAACATGTTCGGCGGAGCTTACAGCGCAATCCTGCTGAATATCCCGGGAGACAGTTCGGCTGTCATGACAAGCCTTGACGGATATCCGCTTACCAGAAAGGGTAAGGCCGGACAGGCACTGTTCAACGCCAACATCTCATCATTTGTCGGCGGCTTCATTGGAATCCTGTTCCTCACCGCCATGGGCCCGACTCTTGCCAAGGTCGGTCTGAAGTTCGGTCCTGCAGAGCTTGCATCACTGGTCTTCATGGCACTGACCTCAATCGGATGGCTCCTGGGTGATGACCCGATCACATGTCTGATTGCCACAGGTATTGGAGTGCTTCTGTCCACAATCGGTATTGACCAGAGCTCCAACCACTTCAGATACACATTCGGATCAATGAAGCTTCTGGCCGGAATCAACTTCATCCCGCTTGTAATCGGAATGTTCGGTCTGAGCCAGGTCATGGAGATGCTTGAGCCTGAGGACCCGAGCAAGCAGGGTCACGACTATGCCGGAAAGCTCAGGATCCGCGACAGCTTCTACAGCTTCAAGCGGTTCTTGCAGCTGCTGCCTGTCATGGTCAGAAGTGCCATTCTCGGAATGTTCGTCGGCTTCCTTCCCGGAGCAGGCGGAACAACAGGCGCATTCCTCTCATACATTATGGAGAAGAAGATAGGCCGTCATAAGAAAGAGATGGGAACAGGTGTCCTTGAGGGAGTCTCCGCATCAGAGGCCGCCAACAACGCAGCCGCCGCAGGTGCCTTTGTTCCTCTTCTTGCACTTGGAATCCCCGGCTCATCCACAACAGCTGTCCTTCTCGGAGGACTGCAGGCATGGGGCCTCAAGCCCGGTCCGCTCCTTTATGAGCAGGAGGCTGAGTTTGTCTGGGGTATGACCGCATCCATGTACATCGGTAACATCATGTGTGTCATTGCAGGTATTCTTGTCATTCCTATCCTGATGAGGATCCTCAAGGTCCCCAAGAAGATCCTTGCACCGATCATCATCGGAGTCTGTGTCATAGGCTCTTACTCTGTCGGTAACAGCATCTTCGATGTCGAGGTCATGATCATCGCCGGCATTGCCGCTTACTACATGAAGAAGTGCGGTTATCCGATGGCTCCGATCGTCCTGGCATTCGTCCTTGGACCGATATTCGAGCTTAAGGCACGTCAGGCACTGGAGATCTCCAACTGCAACCTGCTGATCTTCGTGCAGAAGCCGATCTCAGCTGTGTTCCTCGGAATCACCGTGATCCTCTGCCTGGCTCCGGTTGTAATGAACATCGTCAAGAAGGCCAAGGCAAAGAAAGCCTGATAAGGAGAACAAAATGGATTTTTCATACATTGAGGATAAATTCAGAGGTCAGAAGACCAAAGTCGGTATCATCGGTGCCACAAGGGGCTACGGCTACACTATAGTCGTCCAGCTCCTCTACACACCGCAGTGCGCGCTCAGGCTGATCTGCTCAAGACATCCTGACGAGTGTGTCCAGGTCCTGGAGAAAGTCGGCTACGACAAGAAGCTGGTCAAGGTCTGCGAGACCGAGGCCCAGGTCAAGGCCGCAGGTCCGGATGACATCCTGGTTGTCAGCGACTACAGGCTCATTACCTGTGCAGGGCTTAACACCGTAGTTGAGTGCACCGGAAAGGTCGATCTCAGCTCCTCCGCCGCAGCTCTTGCAATTGAGAACGGAATCAATGTCTGCATGGTCTCCAAGGAGACAGACAGCGTCTGCGGTCCGTACCTCACAAAGCTTGCCATGGAGAAGGGCGTGATCTACACACTGGCCAACGGCGACCAGCCGAGGAACCTGGCAGACCTCTGCTCATGGGCAAGGGCCCTGGGTCTTGAGATCATCTGCGCCGGAAAGTCCAGTGAGAACGACATCATCTTCAATCCGGACACATGTGAGATCACCTATTTTGAGGAGAAGCCCTCCGCAGTCATTCCCGAGCTCAAGAAGTACAGGGAGTACAAGGGTGTTGAGACACTCAAGGCAAGAGGCGAGCTTCTCAAGTCTCTTCTGGGTCCGATCTCCGCAGACCTCTGCGAGATGAACCTCGTGTCCAACGTGACAGGCCTCAAGCCTGCCGCTGTCGAGATGAACTATCCCGTTGCAAGGATCACAGAGCTTGCAGACGTGTTCGTGCCTGTGGAGGACGGCGGTATCCTTAAGGAGACCGGAGTCGTGGATGTCTTCTACGACTACAGGTACACCGACGAGGTCAGCTTCGGCGGCGGAGAGTTCGTCATTGTCAGATGCAACGACGAGCAGACCTGGGAGCTTCTCAGGGGCAAGGGCCATGTCGTGGGAAAGAACGGAAAGTACGCATGCATCTACTGGCCGTATCACTTCCTCGGTGTTGAGACACCCGCATCGATACTTCTGATGGATTTTCTGGGAATAGGCCTCCACAAGAGCTGCCGTCAGGTCTCAGTGATGGTCGGAAAGGTCGAGGTTGACATGAAAAAAGGCTCGACACTCAAGGTTGAGGGACATCATCACACAATCGAGAATGTCACACCTCAGCTCTACGAGAAGGACAAGGTCCCTGCCGGAGTGCTTCCGTTCTATCTGCTCAACTGGGCAGAGGTGACGGCAGACATCAAGGCCGGTGAGTTCATCACAAAAGACAAGGTGCGCATAGATCCGGCTCTCTCGGCCGCCTATGAGTTCTATACAAAAGGTTTAGAGATTTAACAAGGAGTGTTTAAAATGGCAGATTATTTCAAAAGAGTTTCGGCAATGACGCCGACACAGTTCTGGATCAATAACGTAACAGAGGAAGAGGCTCACATGGCAATCGACGCCGGTGCGGTCGGATGCACACAGAACCCCTCATTCGCATACAAGATGCTTGTTCATCCCACAAAGAGCGAGGAGGCCCGCAAGGTTCTTCGCCAGATCCTGAAAGAGGAGAAGGATGACGCAATGGTCGAGGTCAAGCTCCAGCGTGAGCTGGTGGCAAAGATCGCAAAGATCTTCCTGCCCATCTACGAGGCCACGAACGGTGAGCTCGGTTATGTCAGCATCCAGGGCGATCCGTATGATGAGAGCTACGAGACAATCATGAAGCTCGCTCATTTCAACCGCGAGGCCGGCCCGAACATCATGATCAAGATCCCCGCGACCGATGACGGTATCAGGGCAATCGAGCAGTGCGCTGCAGAGGGAATCCCCCTCAACTGCACTGAGGTCATGAGCATGGACCAGACTATCGACGTCCTGAACGCTTATGAGAGAGGTGTCGCAAGAGGCTGCGGAAAGGCTCCTGTCACTTACATCTCACACATCGCAGGTATCTTCGACGAGTATCTCGGAAAGGTCGTCAAGGCAGAGAACATCGACATCTCACCCGATGCCCTGTATCTTGCCGGAAAGGCATGTGCCCAGAAGGTCAGATACTACATGGACCTCCGCGGCGGAAAGGTGAAGCTGATCAACGGCGGAGCCAGAGGCCTGCAGCACTTCACAGAGTGGGTCGGAGGCGATGTCTCCAACACAATCAACTGGCTCGGAACAGCCGACAAGCTTCTTGAGAAAGACGCTCCTGTGGTTCCTTGCTTCAACAATCCCGTACCGCTTGATGTCATTGACGAGCTGGTCAAGAAGCTCCCTGACTTCAGGAAGGGCTACTTCACAGGCTCACTCAAGCCGGAAGAGTATCATGACTACGGTCCTGTCGAGCTGTTCTGCTCAAGCTTCAGGAAGAACTGGAAGCAGGCGCTTGACATCATCGCTGAAGAGAGAAAGAGCCTTTAAGGAGGGCCTGAATGGAGAAATTCACAACAAGAGCCGCAAGGCTGAACGGACCTTATGACATTGAGCTCATTGAGAGAGACCTTGTCTGCGGGGAGAACGACATCATCGTGAAGAACCACCTCTGCGGTATCTGCGGCTCGGACAAGAGCTTCTACCGCGGATTCATGCCCCCACAGACTGCTGAGTTCCGCCAGCCACCAGAGTTCCCGTTCCTTCTCGGACATGAGAGCGGCGGAACAGTCGTTGCAGTAGGAAGCAGGGTCGCTGACTACAAGGTCGGCGATGAGGTCATCTCATTCGGATGGAACAACAACTATGCCGACTACTTCAAGGCAGAGAGCTTCCAGCTCCAGCCGGCACCCAAGGGACTGGACAAGGACCTTGCCGCACTCGGTGAGCCGATCGCCTGCGGAATGTTCAGCGGAATGAACAGCGGAGTCCAGCTCGGTGACACTGTCGTTGTCATGGGCGGAGGTTTTGCAGGTCAGATCATCGCACAGTGCGCAAAGCTCAAGGGCGCCTACCAGGTCGTGGTGGTTGATCCTCTTGAGGGAAAGCTGAACCTTGCCAAGGAGCTCGGAGCCGACGTTGTCCTGAACCCGAAGGAGCAGGATGTCGTTGCTGCTGTCAAGAAGCTCACAGGCGGAGTCGGAGCTGATGTAGTTGTGGAGGCAGCCGGAAGCGCTGAGTCCTTCAACGCCGCATCCGCGATGATCAAGCACAACGGAAAGTTCGTCTTCTACAGCTGGGTCACCACACCGATCACACTGAACATCAGCCGCTGGCATGATGACGGCCTTGAGTTCGTCAACACCTGTCTTGTGCATCACACATGGCAGCAGCGCTATGTCTGGTTCCCTGAGGTCATGAGACCTCTGATCCAGGGCACAGTCAAGATCAAGCCGCTGATCAACGCAGAGTTCAAGCTCGCCGACCTGAAGCAGGGTTTCGACTTCGTGGACAAGGACGACACTGCAATCAAGGTTGTGTTCAGACCATAACTACTTTCACTTAAACAGGGGGCCTTTGCCTGGTGCGAAGGCCCTTTTTTCATGTAGTTTTTCCGCACAAAACAGTCCGCCGGACATCAATCTCAAAGTTGACAGATGTCATTAGCGCTCATATCCTTTTAAGTCAGGAGGGGATATGTCCGATATTTCCAAAGTCAGAGAGACATCAGAGGCGCTGATCAATGAGACCGGCAAGATAATAATCGGAAAGAGAAAACAGCTTGAGCTTATCATCACCGCAATAATCTGCAACGGCCATGTGCTTCTGGAGGATCTTCCCGGATCCGGCAAGACGACCCTTGTGAGGACCCTTGCGATTGCGCTGGGCTGTGACAGGAAGCGCATCCAGTTCACACCTGACCTTCTGCCTTCTGATGTGGTCGGAACAACGATCTTCAACCAGGCCACAGGCGCCTTTGAGACAAGGCTGGGTCCGGTCTCCACGAACCTCCTTCTCGCAGATGAGATAAACCGCGCAATCCCGAGGACCCAGGCCGCACTGCTTGAGGCTATGGAGGAGCGTCAGGTGACAATAGACGGAAAGACATTCACCCTTCCTGACCCGTTCTTCGTCATGGCCACACAGAATCCGATAGAGAAGGAAAGCACGTTCCCGCTTCCCGCCGCGCAGCTGGACAGGTTCTTCATAAAGCTCTCACTCGGGTATCCGGACAGGGACGAGGAGCTCGCGATGCTTGACAGGGTGGGAGATGTGATTCCGTTTGACAGCCTGAGAGCAGTCACAGACCCGTCTGGGATTGCCGCGATGCGCGAGGCGGTGAAGGAAGTCTACATTGACGACTCAGTCAAGGACTACATCGTGCGTGTGGTCCAGAAGACAAGATCCGACGCCAACTTCCGCACCGGTGCAAGCCCGCGTGCAAGCCGCTGCCTCTATCAGGGCTCAAAGGCCCTTGCTGCAGTTCGTGGCAGGAACTATGTCATTCCTGAGGATGTGCAGGACCTGTTCATACCTGTGATGTCGCACAGGACGGACCTCTCGACGCAGGCCACATACCGTGGTGCGGACAAGAACTCCATCATTCGATCCATAATCGAGTCCGAGCCTGTCCCTCCGGAAAAGGAAAAGATGCTGTGAGAAATGTCTCCCGTGGGGAATCCAACAGCTGGTTCACCAGTCTTGCGGGAATAATCTGCCTTGGTGTCCTTTGCATCCTGACAGCATATTTTCATCTGCTGAATCTAACCGTCTTCCTTCTGGCAGTGCTGTTTGTTGCGCTCTTCTCCTTCATCTGGGGCAAACTGTCCCTCAGATCCGTCAAGGTCGACGCCTCTGCACTCTCATGCAACGTCTTCCCGGGAGAGGACATCAGGATCAACATTGGCGTAGAGAACAACAAGGCACTGCCTGTAATATGGATTAATGTCCGATATTTTAATGTTCTTCCAAGTTTTTTGGCTGATGACTCTGAAACAGAACATCGTATTGCCTGGCTCATGTCAAGGCAGAAGGCAACCTGGACAACGGCGATACACACAAGGTCCCGAGGCATAGCGTTCATGGAGACAATAGGGGCTTCTTCGGGTGACGGTTTCGGGCTTTGCACCGAATCAAAGGATTTCCCCATGTCAAGGCCCCCGATGCTGGTCGTCTATCCGAAAGTGTTTCCCGTGGATGCGGGAATTCTTGTTGAGAACAGCTCAAGCATGCTTCCGTTTGACCGCGGCTGCATAGAGGATGACACTCTTTTCAAGGGGATTCATGACTACCGGCATGGAGACAGCATAAAGCACATAAACTGGAGGATTCTTGCCCATCAGGGAGAGCTTGCGGTCAATGAGTACCAGCCTGTGATTCCGAGGCTTGTGACGTTTGTGCTAGACCTGATGTCTTTCACTACCTGGAGAGAGGAGGTCACCAACGCCGGTGTGCACATGGTCCTGGACAGCATGGATTCGGAGAGCATGGAACAGATGATAAGCCTCACCGCATCATGCATCCTTGCCCTGACGGTCAGGAAGGTTCGGTGCTCGCTCGTCATTCCCTCATTCGGCACAAGTGAGATGAGAGTCATTGACGGAAACGGCCTTGACGACCAGATTCCGCTTCTTCTGACTGAGCTGGCAGGCCTTGAGTACAATGGGGAGGAATGCTCGTTCACAGGGCTGGGCGGGCGCTCGTTCGGCCTGGGCCAGATCTGGCTGGTCACAGACAGTGAGAAACCCTCTTTGCCTCTTGCAAAAGAGTTTCCTGACCCATGGGATGCGGGGCAGATAATCCGATCCGGCCATGATGCGCAGTCTGCCAGGAGAATCATAGAGATGAGAGCTCTGAGGAGGGGAGATGGACAGGACAGCTGAGAATCTCTCCAGATGGAGCATTCTTCCATCCCATATGATGATTCTCTTGAGCATCTGGTGCATGCTTGAGCCTAGAGGGCATGTGATCTCACTGCCTCTGACAGTGCTGTTCGCGTCCCTTTCGGTTGTCCTAATCGCGGACATGATTCTTCTCGGAAGAGAGGTTAGGCTTCCTGTGTTCGCAGCTGTGAACATTGCCTGTGCATCAGCGGCGACTATCCTGGTCCAGAGAATGCTTGTGCTCTCCGTTTATTCCGGTGTGACCCATATCATATTCTCAGCGATGATCCTTCTTCTGTTCACCGATGTTGTGATAACATCGCTGAGGACTGTTGGCAGGACAGAGCTTGTGTTCATGTTCGATATCTCAATAGTCCTTGAAGGTACGCTGATAGCTGTCTCGGGAACCACGTTGCTGAGCAATCCCTCCCAGTTCATAATCTGGGGCTTCATCTCATGCATTGTGATCCTTATGACCCTGACGATTCTCAGGGTGAGGCAGAAGCGGGGGGAGAGGTCCGCCAGGCGGTCTGCGGCAGGTTATGCGGTCCTGGCCATGGTAATAGCTGTGCTCAGCTTCCTTGCATTCCTATCCATGCGTGATCTCGAGTCGGTCTCCTCATCACTTGTCAGCTTCCTTACAAGAGTGATCTCAGCCATTGGCTCCTTCCTGAGAAGGATCATCGATGCCTTCTATGCATGGCTGAACTCCCTCTTCGGAGAGAGCTATGTCTATGACTTTGATGTTGACGCATACAGCCAGCGTGTCGGTACTGAGATCTACAGGGAATACAAGGATGTCTCATGGCTGATTCCGGTCATTGCAGTTGCGGTAATAACCGTAGGTCTGATATTGATAATCAGATTCAGGAGGAAGCATCTCGGAAGACGGAGAAAGAAGGAGAAAGAAGGCAGCGAGCAGAGGACAAGGATCCGTTCAGGCAGGGCATCAAGGCTATACAGGAGGCTGATCGCTCCGATTGCTTTCTGGATTCGCTATCTCAGAAACCGCAGCACTCCTGCAGGACGGTTCATCCGCTTTGAGCGCAGGATGCGCAGGAAGGGAGTCAGAAGGCCCGCATATGAGACCCCTCACGCATTTCTGAGAAGACTTGCCCCTTCTTATCCCGAGGAGAATCTCAATGCGTTCGCAGATGAGCTTGAGTGCATTTTCTACAGCTCCGGGGGCTTGTCCGTAAGGTGATTCTGACGGATAATCTTTGATGTGTGGTTGGTAATTGTCCTATTCATCCTGATTCTCTGTGCAGGTGTTTATGAGAGCACCCGCCTGAAGAGACTCTCCGACAAGGTGGAGCTCAGGATCCTTGTGAACGGGACCCGCGGTAAGAGCAGCACCGCAAGGATGCTGATCGCCGCACTCAACGGCTGCGGAATCAGGACTTTCGGAAAGACCACGGGGTCTGCAGCACGATTCATCTTCCCTGACCTGTCGGAGGAGCCTGTTCCAAGGAAACACGGGGTGAGGCTTGTCAGGGAGCACACCATCCTGTTTGACAAGGCGGTGAGATGCAATGCCAGGGCTGTTGTCTGCGAATGCATGGCAATAAGGGAGGAGAGCCAGGTCCTGGTGGGCTCAAGGCTTGTAAGACCGTCAATAACAATCATCACAAACGCACGTGTGGACCATGTGGACCAGATGGGGGATACGGAGGAGAGCACCGCACAGGTCCTGTGCAGGTGCATCGGCCCCTCGGAGGATGTGTATACTGCGGACAGGAACATCATCTCATGTCTTTCAGGCAGCAACGGAGTCAGAATCCATGAGTCAGGACAGCTCAGGGAGGATCTCAGGCCTGTGCTTCAGAGGTTCTCATTCCCTGTGTATGAGGAGAACCTCGCCCTTGTGCTTGACGTGTGCAGGGATCTGGGGCTTGATGAGGCAAAAGTCATTGATTCCGTCATAGATGCCGTACCGGATTTCGGCATGACAGGGCAGACGCAGGCCAGGGGCCATAACATCATAAACGGTTTCGCCTCCAATGACCCAAAGAGCGCAAGAAAGCTGTTTGATAGCCTGGATATCGGTGATGTTACTGTAATTTACAATAACAGGGCCGACAGGGAGTTCCGTCTCCCTATTTTCAGGGACCTTCTGGCAGCCCTTGGAATTAGCGATGTTGTGGTGATCGGGGACAATGCCGGAAAATGCAGGCGCATATTCGCAAGGGCACTGGGCGAAGGCTGCGTCAGGACCGTCAGGCTCAAGGATATGACAGACGGCTTCTGGGATTCCTGCAGAAAGAACATAGTGTGCATGGGCAACATAAAGGGTGCGGGCGAGAGGATGCTTGAGATACTGCAGAAGCCTGCGGATGGAGAATGAGATGTTACACAAGGCGATCGGGATAAGCATTATTCTTGGCTTTCTTTTCTCTGAGTTTCTGGGAATTGCGACAGGAGGACTTGTATCTGCCGGATACATGGCGTTCTTCATGGCCACTCCCGCAAGGATCATCAGCACGCTTCTGCTGTCCCTGGCAATCTACGGACTGACCCTTCTTCTGCAGAAATGGGTGATAATCTATGGAAGAAGGCGCTTCATGGTCGTGGTGCTCCTCTCCCTGATCGGTACCTGGCTTGTAGAGCAGGTGTTCTCAAAATCTCTTGGCTTCATAGGCCAGGACATCAGGATGGTGGGCTTCATAATCCCAGGTCTAATAGCGAATGACATGTTCAAGCAGGGTGTTGTGAAGACTCTGGCAGCAGTGTCAATTCTTTCTGTCATAATAAGATTGATTATTTTGTCCGGCATCCTATAATGTTTAGTAATTGACGTTTTGCTAAAAAAATGCAACATTTTTTTGAGGAATACATAAAAATACAACATCAATTCTGATTTGGTGGGATGTTCGTATAAAATACTGTTTGACTTCTACTATTCTCGGGTTTAAAATTTTCCTATGTGAAAACTGTTTGGCTTTTCTCTTTCGGAGAACAGCCTTTATCGCAAATCACTATAAATGAGGAGAGAAGAATGAAGAAAGTTGCTATCACCTTGATTCTTGCTATCATGCTCCTGGCTGTGCCGGCAAGCCTGTTTGCCGTGCTTTCAGGAGATCCGATTCAGACATTCGATTGTCCGTTCCTTCTTACATCAGGCGGACAGGGCGCTGGATCAAAGATGCTCAGGCTTCTTATCAACCAGTCAAAGAAATTCACCCTTGGCGAGGATGCTGATTTCTGGCTCGAGGATGAGACTCCGGAGAGATATGCCTATATCGACTCAGGCAGATACACGACACTTGTCATTGTCATAAGCGTCACAGAGAAGGGACTCGGTGCATCCGGAATCACAATCGAGGATGAGATCGGATTCCTCAAGGAGGTCCTTGCAAAGGCCAAGGCCAAGAACATGAAAATCGTCGCAGTCAGCATGGAGGCTGATGCACGTGCTCCGAAGCTTCCGACCAACGGAAACGAGAGAATCATCGACCTCGTCTGCCCGCAGTCAGACTGGATCATCTCACTCAAGGCCAACAATGCTGATGACCGCTTCACCAAGATCAGCCAGCAGTACGGCATCCCACTCACAATCATCGACAAGCCAATGGACCTTGTACAGGCCGCACCTAAGATCTTCATCAAGAAGTAAGCGGAGGTCTGGATGACAACTACAACTTTGACTTTGATCCTGCTGATCATAATGATCGCAGCCTTTGTGCTGAGCAGCATCAAGCTTAAATCACCTGATATCTCAATGGCTGTCGCGGCTGTTGTCCTGGCTATAGCGGGAGTAATCGCGGTTCCGGCACTTGGAAGTCCTGTGAGGTATCTGGTCGAGGGATTATTTGTGAACCTGGATCTGGCTCTGCTGTTCATTGCCGCATCCATATTCGTCAACATCTACTCTCACAGCGGTGCTATCGCAGCAATTACAAGAACGGTTGTTGAGAAGATCAACAACAAGTGGGTCCTCATGTCCATCATGGGCGTGATGATGCTGATCCCCGGAGCTCTCACAGGTGCCGGATCAGTCGCCATCTTCGTCCTGGGCGGACTTGTCAACACGGTTCTCGAGTATCTGGGAATCTCAAAGAAGAAAAGAACGGTATTCATCTGTTTCTTCGCAATGCTCTCCGCCGCATGTCCTCCGATCAACCTCTGGACAATGCTCATGACAGCACAGGCCAACATGCCGTACGTCGGATTCACATGGCTTCTTCTGATTCCTATCGTCATTGCAGGTGCATTCACCATTGTCTTCGTAGGTTGGGGCGCAAAGCCGCAGAACAAGGAAGAGACCCTTGCCAAGTTCCCGCCTAAGGATCCGAAGCTCTCATGGTGGAGGATCGCCCTTCCGTTCGTCGCCATCATCGCACTGTTCCTTCTGGCACTTTACGATCCATGGGGACTCCCGGTTCTGGGTCTTCCTCTCATGTTCCTTATCGCCGCTTTGGTGGCTCTTCTCTGCAACCCGAAGAAGACAACCGCAAAGCAGTACCTTGGAATCCTCGATGATACAATGGAGCAGGTCTTCCCGCTGGTCGCGAACGTCCTGTCCATCGGAGTCCTGCAGAGCGCAATGGCAGCCACAGGTGTCAGGGGACTGATCGGATCCACATGTGTCGGACTGCCGCTGGTGCTGATCTACTCTCTGATCCTGGTTGTAGGACCTATCTGTCAGGGATGCTTTAACTACGGTGTCTCAATTGTCCTGGGCGGACCGCTGATCTTCATGTTCAACACCCGTGGAATGGATGTCACAGTCATTTGTGCCGCCCTGTCGCTCATATTCCCGCTCGGAGACACACTGCCTCCGTCAAGGATCGTCGGAAGGCTTGCCTGCGAGGAGACAGGTTACAAGGAGTCCTACATCGGATTCTTCAAGACACTGCTTCTCCCGATGCTTGTGCTTGGTATCATGGCCGTAATCATGATCATCAAGCCTGCGGCATTCGCATTCCTGTACTAAGGAGGATATGAGACATGGTATTTTTCGAGAATCTTATTCATATTCTTTATTTCGTAATGGCCGGGCTTGTGGCATTCAGCATGCTCAAGAGCCTTTTCAAGAGAAAGAAGAACCAGGGTGTGGTGTTTGACATCATGTATGCCTACTGTCTCATCCCGTTCCTTCTCAGGATTCTCTACATAAAGTGAGGTGGCGGGCATGGCAAAGAAATCATTGATTGTAAAGATTATTGTCCTGGCTCTTGCACTTGTCCTTGCTGTTATCGCGGGAATCGAGTTCTGGCAGCTCAGACATTACAAGGAGACAATAGTTGCCTCCGAGGATCTTACAGAGATCAAGTGGTTCAGTGACTACGTACCGTCACTGAAGAACACCTGGATGGATACACCTGTGTTCATCTTCGACTCCGGTGTCGAGGGCGGAACGGTGTTTGTCTGCGGATGTCCTCACCCGTATGAGCCTGCATCAACCATGGCGGCATATCTTATGATAGAGAACCTTCAGGTCGATACAGGAAAGGTGATCATCGTCCCGAGAGCCAACTACTCAGGCTCAACAGAAGGTATGCTCGGTGATGCGTACCCGATGTTCTTCCATGTCAGCTCAGACTGGGGTATCTCAAAGTACCGCATCGGTGACAGATACACCAACCCGCTTGACCAGTGGCCTGATCCGTTCACTTACATCAACTATCCTTCAGGACAGAACCTGGCATATCAGGACATCAGAAACCTGAACAGGACATACCCCGGACGTGAGAACGGAACCCTCACCGAGAGAGCCGCCTATGCCGTGATGGAAATCATCAGGCAGGAGAAGGTCGACATCGCCATAGACATGCACGAGGCAGAGATCCTTTATCCTGTCACGTCAACCTATGTCGCACCGTCAAAGGTCCTTGACCGCGCGAAGTTCCTGGAGACAGGCGAGATGGAGTACTACGAGCCTGAGAAGAGCTCACTGGACGTCGCAATGATGGCCGGAATGAACATCTCGGACCAGTTCCTGATGAAGAGTGCCTCATCTCCGAACACACTGCACGGACTGAGCCACAGAGAGTGGGCCGACTGGTCGGACAGCCTGACGTTCCTGATGGAGACCCCGGAGATCTTCATTGATAAGATCACCGGACCCAGAACCGAGGCTCTGATGACCGAGGGAAAGGATGAGTTCCTGCAGAAGGTCACAGACAAGGGTCTGACATACTTCCCGTACGAGAAGGATTTCGGAACACCCATGTGGTACAGAGTCGGACGTCACCTCTCAGGCGCCCTCGAAGTCGTCCTCGATACAGCCATGTTCTATCCCGAACTCGAGTGTATCGTAACCTGGCCGACGTATCTTGAGATGAAGGCCATCGAGGAGAGCGGAAAGGACAGTGTCGGAGCCTTCCTCAAGGATCCGAACGCTCCTGAGAACAAGGACCGCGCATTCACGATCTACTACAAGCCTGTCGGAGCAAACTACGACAAGTACATGAAGTAAGTGAAAGCCGAATGAAAATCCCGGAGGTGCCGTATCTGCGGCACCTCTGTTTTTTGAGGGGAAGAGAGGGATGAAAACCATTATCAGGGGCCGTTATCTCATTGCGGCCTTGTGTACGGCACTTGTCGGAGCCGTAATCGTCGTTTCTTTTGCCCTTATCCGGGCGCAAAGCTATGAAAATGCCCAGATGAACGCTGCAGTGGCCATGAAAGAGGCCGAACAGTTCATCCGCGACCGCATGATCGAAAGGGGAATTCAGGCAGAGCCCGAGGACAAGGACAGGATCATGCTCCTGGGACCCGAGTTCTCCGAACTGACCACAACTCCCGGAGAGCCTCAGGACAAGAGGGGCTGCCTCAATCCGAACTTCGCCGCGGCAATCGTGCGCTATCTGCATGAGGCGGGGCTGAAGAAGGGCGATACGGTGGCCGTGGGCACAAGCGGCTCCTATCCGGGATTTCTGATTGCAACGCTCATAGGAGCCACCCAGGCGGGGATGAAAGTCCGCGTAATCGCAAGCCTGGGAGCCTCCATGCACGGAGCCACAAGGCTCGATTTCACCATATTCGACTTTCTTGATGCCCTGAAGGACGGCGGCTTTGCAGATTTCGAGCTCGCGGGCATCTCGCGCGGCGGAAAGGGCGACCGGGGCGGAAGCGTTCTTGAAGGCCTTTACTACGAAGGAACGGCGGAGCTTGCAGGCGACATCTGCATCGCTTATTCAGAGAGAACCGGCGTTCCGTACATTCTCTGCGATACGATAGGGCAGAGCATTGAAAAACGCCTGGAGCTGTTCGGAGAGGGCATAGACATGTTCGTGCACGTCGGCGGCGCCACTGTGAACAACGGAGCCGCCCTTGAGAACGTGGCAACGTTCCCCTCGGGACTGGTGAAGCACATGGATGAGATTCCCGACTCGCCGGTCAGGGGCCTGTGCTACGAATACGCCGCAAAAGGTCTTCCAGTCCTGAGTCTTCTCTACGTCAAAGGCCTGGCCGAGGAAAACGGCATTTCCTACAATCCTTTCCCGATGGCCGAACCGGGTGAGGGGATTGAGTACAAAATCGTTTTTGAGCCCCTTATGATCGTTCTGGCGGCCGTCTGCACGGCTCTGGTTCTTCTTGCCGGCATCGTTGATGCAGTCATAAGACGGCGCAGGGAAAAATAAAAAACATCAGTCGATATTCAAACAGGCAAAAGAAAGAGGCTGCCGCAGTCTGCGACAGCCTCTGTTGTCCTTTTCAGGATCTGTTTCAGAG
>JAEEGK010002196.1_pt1 | contig 48761 bp, 27 predicted proteins | sample 8958771 | NCBI WGS metagenome assembly JAEEGK01 (sample SAMN16246547, study PRJNA631951) | gut metagenome | biome: gut microbiome; feature: rumen; material: SC-attached | host: Bos | place: Iran: Karaj | collected 2018-10 | reverse complement strand
TAAAAAAGATAAAAAAGTTTTGATAATGAAAAAAAATGAAGAAAAAAATTTGAAATTAAAAATCCTGATAGGGGATATCCCTAATTAAAAAATTATTGTTTAAATTCTTAAATAAAATATTTAATTTTCCTTTCTCATTTTTAAATATTTCTAATTCTAAATTAATTGTGTCATTAATATTAAAAAAATAAACAATATTAAAACACTATTTAAATTATTCATAACCCCATCGACATTAAAATTTATATTGATTTTAATTTAACATATTTATAAATTAAATTTATAAAATTATTTAAGACTTTAAATTTTTAAAAATATTATTTAATATTTTTCTTAATATTTAAGATGACATTATTTTGGATATTATAGTTAATTAATATGATATAAAATAGCTTTATTTATATAAAAAAATAATATAAAATAAACTATAATATAATGTAAATCAAACAAAAAAATAAAAATGGAAGAATTATTAACTCAAACATCATTTAAAAGATTAAAAACAACAAATTGGATAATATTAATATTTTCATCATCATTGTTTTTTTTCTCAATACCAACATATAGTATATTTCCAGAAATTCCTTCAGATTCTCCTCTAATTGAAAGAAATTTAGAAGAAAATATAACAAAAATAGACAATTGTATAAGTGCAATAACATCAATTGATTTTATTGATTACATTGGTATGACATTAAATTTTTCAGAATATAACTTAATAGGAGTTTATAGACCTTATCACAAATATGAACATTCAAAAATATTAATTAATGGTAAAACAGAGTATAAATATACAAATAATTCACAGGAAGAAGGTTATAATACAAGAGAAATAACAGATAGAAATAAAAAATTATATTTTTTTGGTGATAGAATTATTAAAGCTAAAAAAACTAAATTTATTCCAAATTTACATTATAATTATTCAAGTCATTCTTGTATAAATGGATATAAAAGTTGTGGAAAAGTTGAAAGTCAAAATTTTAGATTATTTTGTGTTCCTGAAAATGATGAATGTCCAATTAAAGATCTAAGAAATTATAAAACTCAGTATTTTAGTTTTAATTCCACACAAACTCAATTTACACAATATGTTTATAATAATAGTTATATACATTATATTCAATATAACGAAAATGACACAATCAGAGAACTTCATTTATTTTTAGCACTTACTCCTCAATTAAATCCTTTACAGAATCTTTTTTCTTGGAGAATACCTGAAGTGCCTCTTTTAAATAATGCATTAGACTTAATTCCTTATGAATTTCAAAAACTGAAAAACCAAAATAACATAACCGAAGCTTATAATACTTATAATGGAACCTCTTGTTTATACACTTATAAAATAAATTTGTCAGAGTATACTAACCTTACATGTTTACTTCAAGATTATTCAGATATTCCAGATCCTCCTAATCCTCCTAATCCACCTAATCCACCTAATCCACCTGGTAATTCAACTAATAATACTAATTCAACTGATCAAAATCCAAATAATTCTAATTCAAATAATATAAATTCAAATAATATAAATTCAGGTAATAATAATGGGATTAGTTATAATGGAAATGTTATTAAAGATGTTCAATTTGGTTATAATGATATTAATTTAGTTGATTTTAGAAATAAAATGAAAAACAAATTTGAAACTGGATTACTTTTATCTATTATTTTTAATGTTATTTGTATTATTTTTATTGTCATTGAAATATTTTTTTTGAATAATATAAATTTTGAAGATACTATGATGATATTTTATATTTTTACTTTCTTAAAGATATTTCATTTTATTTTTAATTTTATATTATTTACTTATGAAATTTTCCTTTTAGAAAAATATAAATTTAAAATTGAGAAAATTTTATTTATTCCATATAATAAGATAATTCATGGAATTTATTTGATTTTATGTTTGATTATTTTATTTTTAGACATTTTAGCTTTTTATTATTTATTCTGTCTATTAAAATTTTTTAAGGGATTAAAAAGCAAATATGTAGAAGATAAACAACAACAATCAATAACACAAAATCAAAATATTTCATCGGAAAGAACTAATAATGAATCAGAATTTAAATTAAATCAAAAAGAATCCAATGATATAGTTGTACCAAGTGCTGCTGAATTTAATAAAATATCCCCTACAGTTATTACGGTAAAAAAAAAAGATTAAATATTGATTAGTATAATTATGAATTTCAACATATTTGAATATATTAATGAAAATTTAAAATTTTTTTAAATTTTTTTAATTTAAAAACTTAACTTATTATTTGTAAATTTGAATAACATAAATTAAATAAATGAATAAAATTATATATTTTTAACAGATAAACATTTTTGATATTCAAAATTTAAAGAATATTAAAAATATTTGTAAAATAATAAATATAAGATTAAACTGAAAGATCTTTTAATGATATTATAAATTAAAATTTTTCAATTAAAAATGTCAACTTTAATTTACAAAAATAGCGAAATAGAATATGAAAAAGATATAAATAATTTATCATTTGAAAGCGAAGAATCAAATTCAAGTTTAGAAATAAGTGTAGATGAAATTGAAGAAATATTATTCAATGAACCAATATATAAAATATCAGAATCAATATCAAAAATCTTTGAAACTTTAATTGAAAAAAACACAAATAAAAAATTACAAAAATTTAAAGAAAATTCTTTAATTGAGCCATTTTTCACAAATCAAATTCCAGAAATTTCAATTAAAGATTATTTAAACAGAATAATTTATTATACAAAAATTGATGAAAATATTTTAATTATGTCTTTAATTTATATTGATAGGTTATGTATAAAAAATATTCCTATAAATATTTATTCTATATATAGAATTTTATTTGCTTGTATATTACTCTCCATTAAATTAAATGAAGATTGTATCTTTAAAAATAGTTATTATTCAATTATTTCAGGAATTCCTTTACAAGATTTAAATTTGATTGAATATAATTTATTATTAATTTTTGATTTTAAAACGAATATTTGTATCAATACTTTTAATAAATATAAAACTGCATTAAATGGAAAAATCACTTCTTAGATTTCAAATTTAAATGACTAATGTGAAAATAATATATTTAATTTTTATTATCCATATTTTATTCTGTAAATTAGAATGTAAATAAAAATTATATGATTAACATAATAGATTTTTTAATATTAAATTGAATAATATAACAAAACAAAATTTTCTTTTAACATATCTTTAATTTATAATAAAAAATTTAATATAAAAAAACATTTAAATTATTTTTTTTGTAATTAATTAATCTTTTTATAGTTTTTTTTTCCAGCTGAATAATTTCTATTTCTATCAATCATTTTATTTATAGAAACTCCAGAATTATTTCTTCTCACATATTTAGAATAATAATAAGTAACAGCACTAGAATTATTAATTGTATTTGAATTATTTGAAAAAGTTTTACTTGGTGTAATATTATAATATCTATTTGAAATTGAAGTAATTTTTGGAGTATTTGATCTTTTAAAATTTTTTTTTTCATTCATTTGTCTGTTTTTATTATTTGTCATTAAAGGTGAAGATAAATTTTCATTTGATTCATTATATAAAGAAGGGTCGAATTTAAATGAATTTTGTAAACTATTATTATTTGGTATAATTGAAAAATCTTTTTTTCTATTTGATATATTATTTTTTGATGATTCATAATTTATATATTCAAAGGAATTTCTATTTTTTAAATAATTTGGATTATAATTATTTATTCCTGAATATTCGTTTTCTATAGATTGTTTATTCATTTGTTAGTTGATGTTTGAAATAGGGAAAATAATTGATTTTTTTATAAGTATTAAATTTGACATTTGTTAAAAACTCATCGATTCATTCTTAGTTCTGAAAAAAATCTTAGGATATTTTAATTTTTATTTTTAGTTATTTTTTTAATAAAAAATAGTTTAATCAAAAAAAAATAGTAAATTTGAAATAAAAAAAGATTTGAAATATAAGATATATAAAAATTTTATGGGTGGAAGTAATGAAAAAAACAAAAAAAAAAAAATATGATAGTAGTTTGGTTTGATAAAAATGTAGACAACCATGAAAACAATGATTATCAAAAAAAATTGTTAAATATTCCAACTGTAAATTTAATGTGTTTTCAAAGTGTTGACAAAGGAATTAACTATTTAAAAACAATTGAATATGAAAGAACTATTATAATAACAAGTGGATCAATTTATTCTGAGTTTTATGAGAAATTTAAAGATAATATCAATTTTTTCCAAATTGCTCCGAGGATTATTATTTTTACATCCAACAGAAAAAGATTTATTAAAAACAATATTAATAAATTACCAATAAATCACCCATTTTATAATGCTGGAGGTGTAGTAGATACTTTTTATCCAGTGGAAGCATTTATTCTATCTAAAAATGAATTTAGTGACGATATTATTGAAATGGAAACTTTAGAAAGAGAAAAGGAAGATAAATTCAATTTTGAATTAATCAGTGAGAAAAATCAATTAATATTACCATTATTTTTTCCAGATTATATAAAAGAACCTTCTGAAGAAGGAATTCAATATTTTAATAAATATATGCTAAGGCATTTTAAAGAAAATTGTATTTATAATTTATTTTCTCAATTAGTAGAAGTTAAAGAAATACCAATACCTATATTATCTAAATTTTGGGTACGTTCTTATACAGCAGAAAGTGAATTTTATAAAAAAATGAATAAAGATTTGTTACAAAATGATATAAACAATTATTTAATTTTCATTCAAATGTTATATGAAGCAGTAAAAAAAAATTATTTAAAACCTCAATGTAATAAAAAATTATATAGAGGAACCTTATTATCAAAAAAAGAATTTCGAAAAATTGTTAACTATATGGAGACAAAAATAGAAGAATTACCTGCTGCAATTGTATATGGAAGATCATTTTTCTCTTTTTCAGACAATATTGAAGTGGCCCAAAATTTTAAAGAAAGAAAAAAAAAATTTATGAATGAACAAACTGAAATGGTTGGATTATTTGTAATAGAACAATGCCCACAAAATGATAAAATGTGTTCAGGAAATGCATCAATTCAAGAATATTCATTTTATAAAAATGAATCTGAGATTTTATTTTTCCCATTTTCTAGTTTTGAAATTAAAAAAATAAAAAAAATTAATGAAAATGAATTTATCATAACTCTAAATTATTTAGGAAAATATCAAAATTTATTTGAAAATGAAGATCCAAGGAATATTATTGAGAGAGTTCCAAAAACATCAAAAATTGCTAAATATATTTTTAGTGCTGGTATTATTGACCCAACTCTTAAAATTCCAAATTGGGCAAAAGGATTAGTGATTGGTTTAACAATTGGTGCTGTAATAGGAACTGTTGCTTGTCCTGGTCCTGGGACTATCATTGGGGGTTATGTTGGGGGAGTTATAGGTCATAAAATTGGACTTGCAATAGACAATGATGATTAAGATAAATATTTTATTTATTTTTTTTAAAATGTTTATTTTAAAAATCATTTCTTTTTTTTTTAATCATTAATAGAAATATTAATATATTAATGAGGATTGGAGATTAATCTATAATACACTATTTTTTCTTAGAAATAAACTTAATAATCATAATTATCATAATTTCATTAATAATTAAGAATATTATTTATAGTTCAAAAATGGAAGATATTGATTTAGATGAAGAGTATATAAGTTTTTATGATTGATAATAATAAAAATGAAAAAGAATTAAATATTAATCATAATAAATTTTATAATAGTAGAGATTATATTAACTTAAATATTTTTTATTTCATTCTTATAAATACTATTTTAATCCTATGAAGCTTCAGAGAAGGGAAACTAATAGGATGCAAAAATATTCTCTCTCTTATAAATCTTAAAATTATTTAAGATCACATAATTTTTTTCATACATTATTATTCATAATCAAAATTAATGAATTTTTTACATTTTATGTGTTATTATTAAATAATTCAAAATTTTATCTTTTATACATAAAATATATAATGAGTATATTAATATTGCAGAATAATTAAAAGGATAATAAAATAAATTTATAATAAAGAAAATACTTATTTAAATGATACTTTTTGAAATTTTTTAACATAATATTTTATTTTTTCAGTATATTATCTTTATTTTATTTAAAAAGAATAAATGAAATCAATTATATTAATTAAAAATTTGTAATATTATTAATTATTTATCAATATTGTAATTTTAAAATGATATGATTATTTATTGTGTTTTAATTTATCATTTATTGAATCTATTTTAGTGATTAAAACATCTTTATTGACTTTGATTCAATGAAATTAAAAAGTCTGACTCTATAAATTGAATATTAATTGAATTTGTCAAAATTATTCTCAAAAATAAATAATTATTTTTGGTTCATTTTCCTTCCTTTCAGTATAATTTAATTTTATAATTTAAAAAAATACCATAAATTCCAGGAAAATTTGATGCATGTTTATTATAAAACTAAGAAGAATTTTATTTAAACGACTATTAGAAGAAATTTATTTTTTTCCTGAATTAGAAGAGAATTATTTATCATAATGATTAGGAGTACAAAATCATTAATATTTTCATGATCAAAAAAATATTATATCTAAATATTTATTTCATATATATTTTTAATCATAAATATGAGTATAATGAGCATTATTTTGATCTAATGAAAATCTATTTTTTTTTTCCATATTTTCCAAATCTATTCCTTGATTTAAATTTTTTTGAATGTAGTTTCTTAATCCATGATATTTTTAGAGAAGAACAATTATTAGTTGAATTTATTCCTTCATCCCAAAAATCCTAATAAGATGATTTCTTTATATATTTATTGAATAAGATTGGTATATTTATAAAAATAAGATCATTAATTACATTAGAAATATCATTTTTTGATATATTTATATAAGAAATTAATAATTTAAAGAAAAATTTTTCAGTAAATATTAAACAAAAGTCATTATTAAAAAATCCTTTCAAATATTATTTTATTTATTTTTAATATTTTTTATATATAATTCTATCTTTTACAATTAAAATAAATTTTATTATAGAGAAAATTTTGAAAAATTTATAATAATTTCTTAATTAAATTATTAAATAGCTCAAAAAAGATAAAAAATAAATTTATATATTTAAATAATTTTTTAGTGGGTTATTAAATAAAAAAGAAATATTTAAAATTTTTTAAATATTAATGATTAAATTGTTAATTCTTTTGTCATTCTCAAACATTATTTATTTAAAATGTAATATTTGTGAATCATTTCAAGATTGTTATAATTGTACATCAAACTTTGATTGTATATGGAATTCAAATAATTGTGAAACTAAAATTGAAAATAATAATGAAAAAGAATGGTGGAGATTATTTTCAAAATGTATCGAAAATAATAATAATAATATTTATTGTGGAGAATCAAAAATAAAAGATTTAGGAGATCAAACACAATCTTTATCGTTATTAAATATTAATGAAGGATATGGAATTGCTGGTTTATTATGTTCTTATTATTTTAATCATGAAAAAACGAGAAATAAATTAGAAATTGAATATAGTATTAAAACAACAGTATATAATATTGCTTATCCTAAAATATCCATGAAATTTTATTTCACTAATGATACTTCTTCAATTATTCAATTAACAAAAAATATAAAATTTAATTTTAATAAAATTAAAAAAATAGAAATTTATGTTTTATGCTATGAAAAATATTATTATAATCCTTTTTTAATTACTTTTTTAACAAAAAATCAAAGAGATAACGTAACATCAGCGATTTTTATATTATTAGCTATTATTATTATTATAATAATAATAATATCCATTTTAAATAATATTTGTTCTAAAAAAAAGAGAACAATAAATATTAATGAAATAAGAAATGAAAATGGAAACAATATAAATATTTTATCTTCAAATAGAAGAATGGATAATTTTAATAGAATAGATATTATTTATGATATTTTTAAAAACATCATCATAGAAATTAATTATAAAGATTTAATTAAAAATAATAAATCAAAAGAAAAATGTTCAATATGTTTAGAAGGTTTTCAAGAAGAAAAAGAAAAACCAACAAATACAATTTTTAATAATCAACATAAAAATACAATCATTAAGACACCCTGCGAACATTATTTTCATTATATTTGTCTTTTTTCTTGGTTATCTAAAAATCATGAAAATATGAAATGTCCAAATTGTAATTTTCAATTTGTTAATGAAAATGATAAACTAATTTTAAATTCAAATAATATTCATCATGGTCACTCTCATTCAAATAGTTATATATTTAATAATATTAGTAGGTCCGGATCTAGAAGAAATATTAATATTTCTTCGAATAATATGAGAATTCTAAGATTAAGTGCTAATAATTAAAATATATAAATTTATTTTTATTTTGATGTTATAATAAAAATATTTTATTTTTTTTGAGATTTAAGTATGATATTATTAATATTATTTTAATTAATTTTTTTTTATTTATATATCTTTCATAAAAAAAAATAAATAATGAGTGATAAAAATATAAACGTTAAATTTGAAATTCAATGTAAAGAAACTCAATTTGGTGAAGACTTATACATAATAGGAAATTCTAATGAATTGGGAAATTGGAATGTAAACCAATCTCAAAAATTAAAAACAGATTCTTCAAAATTTCCTCTTTGGGAAACCGATAATATAAAATTCAAGAAAAAATCTCCTTTAGAATATAAATACATTATAAAAAACAATTCAAATAATGTAAGATGGGAAAATTTTGATGGAAATAGGAATTTAAATTTATCTTCTTTACAAAATGATTATTATATAATAGATGATGGTGAATTTAACAACAAATTAAATCAAACAATAAATAAATCAACAGGAGAAACAATTCAAATAAATTCAAATTCAAATTCTCCAAAAAAAAATAAATCTCATCATGAAAAAAAACACAATAATAATAATTATCAATATATAAACACAAATGCAGATGAATATGTAAAATCTCGTAGAGAAGAAATAAAAGATATACAAATCCCTGAATTTGACTTTCAAAGTGATGGTAAAAAAATAGATAAAGAAATAGAAGACTTTATAAATACCTTAAAACAAAAAAATGAAGAAAAAAAAACTTGGAGAGAAAAATTATCATGTGTATGTGAATTAATAACAGAAAATTATAATAGTGAAGAAATAATATCTTTAATCGCAGCATATTTATATTTTATCAATTCAGGACAAATAAAATGTAGTGAAGATGGAACACACTTTCGTCCAAATCACAGTGCAAAACAAGCTTTTAATATATTTAGTCATTTATATAAGAATATATATCATAATTCAGAAAGTATTAATATAAGTGCTTTTAGTATTATTGCTCAATCTATTTTGAAAAATTTACCATCTTTTAATGAACAATTTATGGTTGCTGTTCCTTTAACTAGAATTAGAGATATTGCTCATAGAAATGATATTCCTCATGACCTTAAACAAGAAATTAAACATAAATTACAAAATAAATTACATAGAAATGCTAGTCCTGATGATTTAATTGTTTGTGAATATTTCATTGAAAAAATTAAAAATGCTGATTATAGTGAAGCTTTTAAAAATGAATTTTATATTTTTTATGAGGAATTAAAAGAATTTTTCAATTCTAGTGGATTAGATAGTTTACTTATTAAATTTCAAGAGATTTGTAAAGAATATGAAAGTGAAACTCAAAAAATCATTGATGTGTTGAAGGATAATGACTTAGTTAAAAAAATTGAAAGTATTGTTCTTTTTAGGGAAAATATTTGCTCTAAAATTATTAAAAAAGAAATTAATTCTGAGGATGATACTCATAAAACTATATTACAAACTACTAGTAATTTAGATATTGAATTAGATAATAAACTTTTTGTTATTATTAGTGAATATATTAATAATCTTACTAAGAATATCAATATAAACAAATTTGAAATTAATTATTTCAAAAACTTGTTGAAATTATTTGATCTTTGTTTAAAAAATTTAGAAATATCTGAAATTGCTTCTCAAAGTGCAAAGACATTAAAAAGCGATTTTGACTATTTTAGTGGTGCAATAAATAATTTAAATAGATTTGTAATGTTACAAATAAAATCAATTATTGAAAGAGGAAATAATATATCAATAGAAATATGTTCTCATTTAGAACATTTATTTAATCCTAATAATTTATTATTTTTAGGAAGCAAATTAAATATTAACAAACGCTCAGTTTTAGTTTTTGTAGAAAGTTTCATTCGAAGTAATATGGTATTTCAATTTTCAAAATGTTGTGATTTATTAATGACAATAATAAGAGACTATTTAAATTTACCTCCTTATAATATAATAAATAAAGGTTCAGTGGAAGGGCAATTTTATTATTTTGAAAATATTGATTTATATAATAAAGAAAATATAGAAGATAAAAATGAAAAAATTTTGTTCATTGATAATTCAGATGGAACTGAAGAAATACCAGAAAATGTAACAGGAGTTATTTTAAATCAAGATTTATCTCAATTATCTCATTTAAGTATTAGAGTTAGACAACATGGAGCTGCTTTTTGTTGTGTTTTAGATCAAAAAATATTTAAAGATTATATTAATAAATTTAAAAATAAAGATTTAGTTGCTTTTGAATGTTTAAATGAAAGTAAAATTAATATACATAAAATAGATAAATTATCAAAAAAAACACAAAAAAATGAAAAAGAAGAAGATAATAACGAAAAATCAAATGATAATAATAATGATAATATAGAAGAAAAAACAGAAGAAAAAAATTTATTAACTTTCACTGTAAAAGATAAAGAAATAGAAAAAACAGGAAGTAAATTTGAAAAAATAAAAAATTTATATGATGTATCAGAAAACTCAGATTTATTTACAACGCCATTTGCAATATGTATCCCAAGTAATATATATGATAAATATTTAACGTTATTTTTATCAGAACATGAAAACGATTTTACAAATTTAGAAAAATGCGAATTAAAAGACTTAGATATTCAATCTGAAAACTTTAGGAATTCATTTGTTAATTACATAATAAATTTATATAATAATGAAGATGAAGATTTAAAAACAATAATAGAAACAATAACATCAAATTTCAATTCATTATCATCAAATAATAATTTATTAGCAATTCGTTCAAGTAGTAATTTAGAAGATAACAAAAATCAAGCTGGAGCAGGATTATTTGATTCATATTTAAATATAGAATTAACTAACAAAGAAAACATAATTAAACATATAGGAAAAGTATGGGCAAGTGTATTTAATAGTAGAGCAATAATTAATAGAAGGAAATTAAATATAGAAACAAAATTAGCAAAAATGTCTGTTATAATAATGCAAATGACTGAACCTGAATTTTGTTATGTTATTCATACTATAAATCCAATTAATGGAAATAAAAATGAAGTATATATAGAATTAGCTATTGGATTAGGAGAAACTTTGGCTTCAAGTGATCAAAAAGGAGCTCCTTATAGATTATTATATCATAGAAATGAAGATAAAGTTGATATTATTAATTTAAGTAGTTTTAATTATGAATTGGAAAGAAAAACTAATAATAAAAAGTTAATTAGTTATAAAGATATTGAATTATCTAAAAGTGAAGATTTTATTACTGATGTTGGAAAAAGACTTGGAAAAATTGGAATTGATATTGAAGAAAAAATTGGGAAAGAAAATAATGGAGAAGATATTGAAGGTAATTTTGTTAAGGCTCAAGATATTGAAGGAAATTATTCTGCGAATAATTATTATATTGTACAAACTAGACCTGAAATTGTATAAAGACTTATTTTTGAATTTGATTATTTTTTTTGATTTATGTTATTAAATATTAAGGGTTAATTTTATATAATAAAAATTAATATTTATGAAACTTGAAATTTTGAGGGTTATAATATATTATTTCTTTTTTTTTTTGATTTGATTACAATTCTTAATAATCAATTTTATTGAAATTTTTATTGTCTTATAAATAAAATAATAAATTTATAATTACTTGTGTAATTATTTAGAATATATGAATAATGAAATAAATAATTTTAATTAAATAAAAATATTAAATCAATAATGGAAGATAAAAATAATTTAAATTTTATTCAACACTTACAATATTTAGTAAGAAATGAAATTTCAACAAGAGAAACATTAAAAAGAAATAATGATATATTGTTAGAAAATTTTGAGAAAAAAATAAAAGAAATATATTCAGCAAGAATAAAAATTTTATCCGAAGAAAAAATCAATGAAACTTGTTTTAAACTAGATGAAAATAATTCAATATTTTTAAAAAATGCAATACTAAAACAAACAATAGAAAAATTTTTTTTATGTGTAAGAAAAGATCCAGAATTAATTTATAAAATTCTAACAAAACTTCAAATGAATGAAATAAAGATAATAAGTCCTTTTATAATGAATAATTTTTATGAAAATATTCTATCTCCATATAAAACAGAAGATGAATTATTATTATTAATATATAAATTATTAGAATTAGAAATTAATGATTTAAATTCACCAAATGATATTAATTCTTTTTTAAATGAAACAAAATGTGGAATTTTATTAAAAGAATTGTGTTCAAGATTAGAAGTTAAAGAGTTTTTTAATATTATATTAGAAGATATTTTATCAAGAATTGAAAATCAAAATGAAAAAGAATGGGATTTTAGTATTGAAAATTTACAGACATCATTTAAGTTAAAAAGAAGTAAAGATCTACTTTTACCTGAAACTTTTTCAACAGAAAAAGAAAGTCTCCAAGCAAAATTTAATAAAAATTATTTTAGTTTATTTAATAAAAATATATTAGAAGATACTATGAAAAAATTTCAAAATAATGAATTAAAACAATATTACGAATATATTATTGAAAAATTTTTAAATAAAAATCCAAATCTATACACTAATTTCCCATTAATTGATTTAATTTTTTCGGAAGAAGATTCTGAAGAAATATTAAATGAATATATAATAATATTTTATAATATAAAGCAAGCAATATTATTAATATTAAATTCATTAAATGATAATATAAATCTCATTCCTTATTCTTTAAAAAGTATATGTAAAATGATTTCAATTCTAATAAAAAAAAAATTTAAAAATATTGGAGTCATTGAAGAAAAAATTTTTATTTCAAAATTTTTTTTTATAACAATATTTAAAACAATTATCCTAGAACCAGATACAAAAGGATTAATAAGTTCTTTTATAATATCCCAGCATACAACAGATAAAATAAAAATAATATTAAAAGTCCTTGAAGAACTTATATCATTTAAAATATTTAACAATGAAGAAGATAAACAAATGACTCCTTTTAATTGGTTTTTTTTAAGTGAAGCAATGCCAATAGTTTTAGAAATATCAAATAAATTAATTACAAATATATCATTTTCAAATTATATAGATAAATTAACATCAAATGAAATTGAAGATAATGATGTATTTTCATATGATTATTTCAATGAAAATCCAAATTCAAAAATGGTTGAATATACTATTTGCTATCAACCAATCCATTTTAAAATATTAGTTGATATTCTTCAAGTTATCTTAGTAAACATTCCTCGATCTCCAAAAAAAAATGAAACTAAAAGTGAAACTAATAGAAGAGTATTAGTTAATATTTTAAGTAAATTTACTATATCATCAAATAAAAATTTTATTGAACAACAATTTCTAAACTCTCTCGATTTTTATTTGGTAATTAAATCTGAAATATCTCCTAAATATTCTCATTTAGCTAATATTGAAGAAACAATAAAACCTTATAAAAATAATATTAAAAAAACACCAAATGGTTTAAATAAAGATTTATTAGTCATTGAAAATTATATTTGTGAATTATTATTTAGATTTCCTCCAATTGATAAAAGAGATTTTACAAATAAAGAATTTTCTTTTTTAGATTTTTTAGAAGAAATTAAAAAATTTGGAAATATTAATGATGATATGAGTATTCCTTTTGAATGGTATAGTGAAATATTATATAAATTATTAACTAATTTACCTTTAGAATATAAAGAAAATAATTATTCTAAAGTATTAAATATGATAAAAACTGATTTAACTAATTCAATTAAATTATATAAAAAACAAACTTTTGATTGGAATACAATAGAATTAGTTTCAAAAGATTTATTAAATAAATTAAAAAAAAATATAGTAGTATTAGAAGAAATAAAAGGAAATAAAAAAATAATGTCTCAAATAAAAACAATAAATACTCCAATTAAAATGAATAAATCTTTTTCAAGTAATTTTGATGTTTTTGAAGTTAATCAATTAAATCAAGGTAATCCTTCTAAAGGAAGTAAAATAATCCTTTGCAATAATATCGATGATTTCATCAAAAATTTTCCTGATTTTGTGTCTCATTCAATTGAAAATAAAATTTCTTTATTTGAATTAGAAAAAAAATGCAGAGCTTCAGATGTAATTAATAAATATATTAATATATTAAAAGCTTCAAATCAAATTTCAAATGAAGAAAAATTTAAAAAATATATTTATTCCTCTTTATATTCTAAAATGTTATTAAATCAAGGTACAGAAGAAGATTTTAGCCTATATAAAAAATGCATTAGTTTATCCTGGGTAGAAATGAGTCATTTAGATAAAAATAGAAGTTATTTTTTTTATTCAAATTTTATAGTAGATGCAAATAGATTATTTAGTAATTTTGATAATGAAAATTCCCCAATTGGAAAAATCAAAGCAATAATAAAGATAGAAACTTTAATAACTAAAATATTAATATTTAATGGTATTGATGTTCCAGGTGAAGATGATAAAACACCTTTAAGGTTATTATTATTCATTCAAGGAAAACCAAAAAAATTTGTTTCAAGTATAAATTATTTATTAAGTATAGATAAAGATGAATATTCTTTATTATTAACTAATTATTTTGGTATTCAAGAAACTTTAACTTCAAATACAATTAAATATGAAGGAATAACACCAGAAGAATATAAAATTAAATGCGAAAAAGCAATTAAAAATTGGTGTAATGAATAAATTTTTTTAAGAATATTAATTTAATAAAAAACTATGCACAGCAATTATTTTTATTTTTTTTTTCGTTATTATTAGCATTAGATAAATTAACAGTACTATTTTCTTCAATAGTATTTTTATTTTTTTCATAAAATTTTTCAATTAATTCCTTAAAAAAAACTTCAACAGAATCATGATTCATTGCACTAGTTTCTTTAAAAAGAATGTTTTTTTCTTTGGAAAATTCTTTAACAGTATCAATGCTAATTGATTCATTTTCATACAAATCAGATTTATTTCCAGCTAATCCAATAATTATTTCATCACCTAAAACTTCAATAACTTTAGGATACCAAAAGTTTACTATTTGATCATAAGATTCTTTTTTAGTAATATCATATACTAAAATAACTATCTTTGAGTTTTTCAAAAAAATTTTATTAATACTTCTAAATCTTTCTTGACCTGCAGTATCCCATATATTTAAGTTTATTTTTTTTCCATCAATATTATAAGGCTTAAGTAATTGATCACCTCCTATTGTAGTTAAGTAATTTGGATCAAAAATATTATTCACATATTGTTGAATTAATGAAGTTTTTCCTACTGACGATTCACCTACAAAAGTTATTTTACATTGAATTTCATCACCTTCCATTTATATGTTGATTATAAAATTATTTTTTGAAAGATTTTAATTACAAAAATAAATAAAAATTTAATAAAGACAATTAATTTTTTAATGATAGAAAAACCGAATTTAAAGTTTTTTAATTGGTGAATGTAATTGAAAAATATTCTTTGATAAACCAATATATTACTCAATAGTTTAATAATGGAGATTTAGATGAAGATGAATTAAATAAGAAAATAATATTCAATTCAAAAGTAATTAATTTAATATATTGATATTATTGGAGAAGAAAAATTTAAAGCAATTAATTCTATATTTTTATAAGGAACTAATATTTTAATTATAATTTTTAAATTATTACAAAAGATTCTTTTGAACAAAGAAAAAATTTTTGGAATATAATGTTATTGAATGTACAAATAATAACTTAATCTTATGTGTTGATGCAAAAAATAAATTAATTAAGTGAATTTAATATTCTAAAATTCATGATTGTTGCAAAGATATTCATACTTTTTTGAAGAAACTATTGCTGGTTATGATTAAATTAATGAATGAAAGATTAAGTTAACCAACTCAAAGCAAATATACTGTGAAGAAAAAAACAGTTTTGAATAAATATATTAAAAAAATATTAAATATAAAAATATAATAAATAATATATTGATAATCAAAAAACATAAAACTTTAAAATATAAGATAAAAAAATAAAACAACATATACATTAAATAATTCCAATAAAAAAGCTAAAACAATAAATAAAAAAATATTAAAAAAAAAATGTCAGATGAAGAAGAAGATTATGATGACAACATCATTCAATGCAAAATAACATTAATTGGAGAATCCTCAGTAGGAAAAACCTCATTTATAAAGCAATATATAAGTGAGACTTTTTTTTCAGAAATAAAATCAACAATAGGAGGAGAAAGAGAATATAAAGTAATAGAAATAGATGGAAAGAAAATAAGATTATGTTTCTGGGATACAGCAGGACAAGAAAAATTTCGTTCATTAAGTAGAATATTTATCAATAAATCAAAAATAGTAATTTTTGTCTATGATATAACAAACAAAGAATCTTTTGAACAAATAAAAGATTATTGGTATCCTACTACTGTTGAAATTTTAGGAACTGAAAATGTTATTTATGGTATTGCTGCTAATAAATGTGATTTATATGAAAATGAAAATGTTAAATATGAAGAAGCTGAAGCTTTTGCTAATCAAATTAATGCTGTTATTAAAGAAACTACTGCCACTAATCATAAACAAATTGATGAATTGGTTACAGAGTTAATTAAATTATTTTTAAATAAAAAAATTGAAAGACCTCATGCTAATAGTGTTTTGAAAAAAGATATTCAAAAAGGTAATGATAAAAAAAAATGCTGTTGAAGCTTTTTCTTTTTAATAAATTTTTTCTTTTTTTTAATAATTTTTTTAATGAGAGTTTTTTAATTGAATTTTGTTCTTATTTTTTAGGGAGAAATATGTTTAAAATTGAAATGTTTTAATTTTATTCATTTTTACTTTTTTTTATTAAATTTTTCTCCTATTTATTTTATGAATTTTTTAAAAAATATTTAAAAAATAAAAAAAACATAAAAAAATGGATAATCAAGAAGGTAAAATACCAAATAAAAAAAATAGAAGACTACATATCTAAATCACAACAAATTTTCACTTACTTGAACGAATATCGTCAAAACCCAAAATCTTTAGCGAAAAAATTAGAATTGATCCGTACTTATCTAGATCCAGAAACGAATGTATTAAGCGAGCCAAACAAAATCCAAATTCAGATGGTAGAAGGAGATGAGGTATTCAAGGAGGCGATATTATTCTTAAAAAAGTTACCTCCTCTCCCTCCATTAGAATGGGATGAGAACTTAGCCCAAAGTGCAATGGAACACGTCTCAGATATAGGACCTAAAGGACTGCTTCTTTATCAAAGTTCAAATGGAATGGAACCGGAAGAAAGAATAAGTAAATTCGGAAATTATGTTGAAAGCTTAGGTGAAAATATTGATTTTGGACCCAATGATGCTTTAGGTGTTATTATTTCACTCACTTTAGATGATGGAGAAGAAAGTAGACCTCATAGAGATAATTTATTTAAAGAAGAATATCATAAAGTAGGTATTGCTTGTGGACCTCATAAAACTGAGTTTCAAATGTGTGTTATGGATTTTGCTTATGACTTCTTACCTTTGGATAATAAAAATAAAAATTTTAATGATGGTTTAGAAAAAGCTTTTCATGAAGGGAATCAAAGTCCTTTGGTTAAGTTAAGTTTGGAAAATGAAGATTTTAGAAAAGTTGTTAGAGAACAACAAAAAAATAATATTGGGAATATTAATGGAAATATTGGAAATAATAATAATGAAATTAAAGGAAATAATGAAGTTGATTTTTTGAGGAAAGAAACTCAAAATTTAATGAAGAATATGAAAGTTGTTGAAAAAAAAGTAGAAATTATTACTAATATTATTTATACTTTTAGTGATGGAAGTACTAAAGAAATGAGTCAAACTGAAAAACATTCATTTAAATATTAAAATTATATTAAAAATTATATATGATAAAAAAATAAATAAAAACCAATAAAATTCCTTTATAATAAAAATAAAAAATAAAAAAAAAATATTAAAATTAAATATTTATCAAAAAAAAAAAAATATTTTTAAAAAACACATGAATAAAAATGAAAATAAACAGTTTTTATTAGCATTAATATCAACAGTATTCTTTAAAATATCATCAACACATGTTTCCTTATTATGGAAATTAACAGCATACACAACATCATATATTCATATAAAACAAGATTGGGTAACAATACATTATGGAGTAATAAATTCGCCTCTTTTTCTAATGACAACAAAATTAATAGGTCCAATAGGTGGTTTTATGGAAAAAAAAATAGGAGGAAAAGATACTATAATATTTGGAGGTGTAACTGTTATTATTTCTTTATTTTGCTTATATATTCAACAAAATATTTGGATTTATTATTGTCTTACTGTTTTCCTTGGAATTGGTTTTGGATGTTGTAGTCAAATATGCTTGAAAAATATTTGTCTTTATAAACCTAAAAAGAAAGGATTTATGTTGTCAATTATTGCCACTTGTACTACTATCTTTTTTGGTATTTTTTTCTATGTTTCTGAAAAATATATTAATTATCATGATTATTCTTTAAATAAAGGAACTGATAATCAATTTTATCCTGAATATATTTCTATGAGATATCAAAGGTTTATTATTTTTTTAATTGTCGATTTTACTATAATGACTGTTTTATGTGTGTTTTTCTATAGAGAATATCAAAAACCAAAAATACAAAATGAAGATGATAATAATAATACTGTTAATAATAATTCTATATCAATTAAAAAAGAAAATACAGAAACAAATGATAATAACTCAAATAATAATAATAATAATAGTGGTAATCAAATAATATTTAATGAATCATCTACAATGATAAACAAAATTCAGCCATCTTCCTCAGAAAAAGAAAAAGAACAACCAAATAAAAAAAATAAAAAGAAAAAAATAACTAAACCAAAAGAAAAAAAACAAATAATAAAAGACGAACATTACAAAAAAAACATGAAAAAAGTATTAAACAGTAAAAGATTTTGGCGTTTAGCAGCATATAATATTTTATCTCCATTTGTATCATATTTAATAATGGCAAATTTTAAAAATTTTAGAATTTTAATGTTCTCAGCATTTTTTAATAGAATAATAGGAATAATATTAGGAGTTTTTAAATTATTAGTAGCACCTATTGTAGGTTATATTGCAGATAATAGTGGTTCAACTAGAATATTAAGAACATTATGTTTATTAAGAATAATAATAGGAATATTAATGGCTGTTTATTTAGATAGTCCTTTCTTTAATATTTTATTAGCTTTTGCTTCTGAATTATGCACTGTTGGTCAAAAAAATTCTTTTATTCCTTTTATTTATAATATATTTGGTATTGATTATTCTATTGAAATTGAAGGAATGTTTGGAATAGGAGATCAAATTTCTAATTTGCTTTCTGCTGTTATGTCCTTTTTTATTAGTTATTTAAGTGGGTCTAAAACTTTTGATAAGTTAAAATTGCCTTATAGGTTTTTATATCTTTTTGGAAGTGGGTTAAGTATTATTGCTTATATATTAATTCTTTTAGAAAATGAAGATGTTTTTGAATATGAGGATGATAATAATGATAATTCAAATAAAAATAATGAATATGTTCAAATTGAATTAAGTGATGGAAATAAAAGTTAATTAGTAATATTAATATATAATTATTATTTTTTATTCAATTTCTTAATATTTTATTTATTTTAAAAAATAATTTGAAATAAATAATTTAAAACACTTATTTTTTAATTATGAAATTCTTTTTAAATTTTTCAAAATTTTTTTATAAATTTTTTCAAAATATTTCCCAATTTCAAAATCTTAAAAAAAAATAGTAATATGGATGACTATATGATAGATGAAAATTTAATGAGAATAATTCAAGAAGAAAGTCCAGAAGAACAAAATCAAAAAATGAATAATAATAATAATGAAATAAAGCAAAAAAAAGCATTTTATTTACAACAATCAAATGGAACAATTCCAGAAGAAGAAAATTATGAACAAATAGCAGAAAATTTTTTTAAAGAAATATCTGAACCAATAACTCCAAAATTACAAACTTTTTCAAATAACAATAGAACAAGTACAGTTTCTTTTCAAAATAGTATAAAAAATTTAGGCACTAATAGAGAAAAAAACGAATATAAAAATGAAATAATAAACTTAACAAAACAAAATGAAAAAATTGAAAAACAATTAAAATCAAAGATTGAAGAAATAAAAAAAATAAAAAATCTAAATGATAAATTAGTTAAAGAAAATACTCAATTACAAAGAATAAATAATAATATTTTAAAAGATAAAAAATTGTTAGAAAAAGAAATCTCTGAAATGAAAGTATATAAATCTAAAATTGAAAGTAAATTAATTACAGGAGCAAAAAATCAAAATTTAATTGAAATAAATAATAAATTAAGAGATGAAAATGAACAATTAATTCAAAGAATAAGATATTTAGAAAGTGAAAAAATAGATTTATTAAAAAAAAATGAAACTCAAGAAAATGAAATTTTATTATTAAATAAATCTTTAGGATTAAAAGCAGAAGAATTAAATATTTCTGAAAAAAATATTATTAATATTACTAATTTACAAAATAATTTTGAAAATTTAAAATTAAAATATTCTGAATTAAATGAGAAATACGAACAAACAAAAATTACTATTGAACAACAAAATGAAAAAATTCAAGAATTAATATTTTATAAAAATAAAATGGATAATAATTTAGCTTTAAAAAATAATGAAAATAATAATTTAAAAATTGAAAGAGATTCTTTTGAAGAACATTTTAATAAAAATTCAAAAGAATTATTAGAATTAAAAAATAAATTAAAAAATTATGAAAGTATTCAAAAAGAAAATGAAGATATGAAAAATAATTTAACAAATATTATAAATAATAATGAAGAAAATAAAAGAGGAATTGTTCAAAATTTTGAAAATAAAATCAATAATTTAATATATCAAATTAATTGTCTCAAACAAGAAAATTTTGTAATTAAAAAGCAATTTCAAAATAATGAAAATAATCATATTGAAAATGCTAATGCAATCTATGAAGAATCACAGAAAATAAATAGAGAAAAAGAAAAATATAAAAATATGTTCATTGATGTAATAAATAAATTAAATACAATTCCGCAAAAAGAAAATAACAATGAATATAAAAATTTGTTAGAATCTTTACAATATCAAAAAAATAAAAATTTAGAGCTTTTAGAAGAAATAAGAAAAATAAATAATGAATAAAATAATTATAATTTTATATTATAATTTTGATAAATACAGAAAAAATTAATAATATAATTAATTATTTAAAATTTTTTAAAATGAATGTTTGTTGCCAATATAAAAATTCAGAATATAAATTAGAAATAGCAAAATCTTCTCAAGTATCACAAATATATGATTATGTTCAAAAATTACATAATATTCCTTTAGAAAGAATAAAAATTTATAACGGAGATACTTATTTACCTAATAATTCAAATCATATAAATAATTATATAAATTCTAATACATGTAAATTAAAAATAATTGATATCGAAAAAGAAAATGAAAAAGAAACAGAAGAAAATTTCAATAATAAAATAAAAATAATATCTAAAAAAATAATAGACAATCCATTAAAATATAGATTAAAAAGTTTAAACCCAAATGTTTTTATTAAATGTCAAATGTGTAAAAAAAAGGATTCAATTATATATTGTAGAAAATGTAATAAATTTAATTGTTTTGAATGTAATGTAAAATATCCTGAACATTTAAATCATTTAATAATAAATTTAGAAAATGGTAATTTATCAAATACTATTAATTATTATAAAAAAGAATTAGTAAAGGAAATAAATTTAATAGAAAAAGCATATAATAAAAGTAATCAATGGATTATATCAGATGAAATAAGAAAAGAATATTTAGATAATTTAATTAAATTAATTCAAGAAATTGGAACTAAAACTCAAAAACTTTCAAGATTAAAAGCAGAAAATGATGAAATTGATTTTCAAATTTTAGGAGATTTAAAAAAGGAAATTTTAAATATTGAAAAACCTAATTTTAATGAATATATTTCTGTTTTTACAGAAATACATGAAAAAGATAAGGAATTAAGTAGTTTTATTGATACTGTGAATTATCAAATCATTAAAAGTAAATTTAATAAAAATTTAATCGAGCTATTTGAAGAAATTCAAAATTATTTAGTTACTATATTAAATGATGCTCAAAATAAATATGATGATATTATCGATTTAACTAAAAATAATTATAAATTAATTGAATCTTATTTAAATGAAGATGATAAGATTGAAATGAAGAAAGAAAATTTATTTCCATATATTAATACTATTCAAAGTACAGAGAGAAATTTATTAAATAATAATAATATAAATGAAACTGTTAGTCCTAAACATAGAAAAAATTATTTAAGTAATTTAATCGAATATGAAAAATTAAAAACAGAAAATAGTATTCATAATATTTCTTTAAAACATAATCTTGGTTTTTCATCTCACAATTATGATAAAAAAGGATTATTAGATACCTCTTCAAGTGAAAGAGATTTATTTATTAAAAAAAGACAATCAAATATATATGAAAGAAATTCGAAATTAAAAAGAATTTTATCAGAAAATTCAAAAATAAAAACTAATTTACCTAAAAATAGTACAAATACAATAGTTGATATGAGAAAAATATCACAAATATTAAAAAATCCAGCGAAGAAAAAAAAGAAAAAATAAAAAACCGAATTTTTTTTCTATTTAAATAAAAAAGAATAAATGTAAAAAACTATTTATAAATATATTAATCAAAAATTGGAATAATAATCTAAATAAATTTGGAATTAAATTTAAAAATTATTTTTTTAAAAATTAATATTTATCAATTAAAAAAAAAATGAATCAAATTGATGCAAATAATCATAATTCAAATATTGGAAATGAACTAAATTCAATATCAAAATATTTTATAAGTAATAATGATAAATCGAATATGAGTTTAACAGGAGTGATAATGAAAAATCAAAATATAATAAATTCAGAAATAATAGAAGAAAATACTCAAATTCAAGAAGAAATTCCTTTAGAAAAAGTCCAAAAATTTTTTAAAAAAAATATAAAATTAAGAAATGCAACAATTAAAAAAAATTTTTGGAAAAGAGATTATATATCTAAAAAACCAATTTATTTAAAAATAATAAATTTAATTCCTTCAATTTCAGGAACTCAAGGTTTTTTACTATGTGTAAATAATTATTTACATAATGATGAAAGAGATGAAATTATATGTAATGTAATAAGTCAATTCAACACTAATAATTTAAATGAAAAATTTTCAATAATAAATAATAACTCAGATAATATTAATTTAAATTTGTTGATGAATCCTAAAATTCAATATGAAGAAAAAATATATAAAAAAAATAAATATAAATTAATAGAAAGTACATATAGAAAAGTAAAAAAATTAAAAAAAGAATTATCAAAATCAGGGGAAAATTTTTTCCAAAATTTCCTTATATTTAAAAGAATAAAAACAGAAAATAATTTTGAAAAATTAAAACCTTATAATGATATAAAGTCAACATTATATACATTATTTCCAAATATAAATTTTGAATTAATGAGAATAAAAAAATTATCTCTATCTTCAAAATTTAATTTAAATAAATTATTAATGGATAGACATCATTCAACAATTAAAATAGGAAATCAAGCAATAATTAATGGCTTTTTATCAATGACAGCTGAAAAAAGAATAATTACATTAACAGATGATACTTCATTTAAAAATTTAGAAAATTCTCAAAGTTTAAAACAAATAATTTTTGGTATTTGGATTTCTTTAAAACATGAAGATTCTTCTTTATATGATAGCATCGAAGAATTATTATACAAATATAAATATTTAATTTATAAAAAATGCTTTGAATTTATTTTAGTTTCTTCTAAAATTGAAACTATTTTTTCTCCTTCTCCTGATGAAGGAATGTTTCTTTTAATTATCTTTTTTAAAGGTTCTCAACAATTTTATGAAGTTAAAGTTATTCCTAATGAAGAAGATAAAAATTTTATTAATGAAAATTTAAGTAATAATAGTAATCATGATGTTGAAAATATTTTAGAAAATTTTAGTAATCAATGGTTAATAATGAAAAGGACATTTACTCTTAAGGAAAATATAGGGTTTGATCTAAGTGATAGTATGAAAAATGTAAAAATTGAAAGTGCAATTAATTATATCAATTATTTAAATGGTTTAATTCCGTCTTTAAATTCTAAATCAAACTCATCATTAAAGAATTCTGTTTTTGGTAATATGAATAATAAAAATATAAATAATTTATTATCACAAAATTCAAATAAATTCATATCTTCAGGGAATAATAATATAATTCCTGCAAATAATCATTTAATGAAAAATTCAAATATTGAAAAATCATCAAATAATAACTTAACTAATAATAATAATAATAACAGAACAAATACTAATAATAATAATAATGAAATTTTAAGTTTAGAAACTCAAACAAATAATAATAATAATAATACTAATAGTTTTAAAGAAAATATATTAAATATTATGCAATCAAAAGCACCTCCATTTGATCCTTTACAGGATATTTTTGATAATGAACCAAGTCATTTAAATAATTTAGACACTATAAATGAAAATATTAATAATAATACTAATTTAAATAAATTTGAAAAATTATCTTCTTTTAATAATAAAAGTCCTCCAAATAATAAATTACCTAAATCAAGATCAGGAAGAAATTTAATAGATCAATTTCATAATTTAATGAATGAAAATATAGATGATAATTTTTTTAAAAATGATGGTTTTAATTTTCCTTTTAAAAACACAGAAATAAATTTTAATAAACCACCTCAACCTCCATCAAATATATTGCAAAAATTTCCTTCAAATGAACAGCCTCAAGCAAATGTAAATTTTTTTTCTCAAAGTAACACAAATTATACTCCTTTTACATTAAATAATAACAATATTATAAATAACAATAATAACAATAATAATAATAATAATAATAACAGACAAATAATAAATAATTTAAACACTAAAGATATAAATGATATAGATGATAAAAATGATTTTTCTCATAAAAAAATGCAAAGTTTAATTTTACCTCAAAAAATATCAATGACTCCTTCACCTTCAAATCAAAATATGCAGAATTTTAATTTAAATAACTTGAAAGATAGTAATAATAATAAATTAAACTTTAATAATAATTTTAATATAATTACAAAAAAAGACGCTGAAGTTCAAACAATCCCAATTGATGAAAATATTGGAAATGTGTTAGAAGAACAAAATCAAACTATTCAAATGCTTCAAAATAAAATAAATAATATGGAAAAAATGCTTGATACAGTTTTATTGAAATTAAAAGAAAAAAATAAAAATATAAAAAATGATAGTTTTATTAAAGAAGAAAAAGAAAATAGTGAATTAGAGTTAAGTAATAATAATGATGATGAAAAAAGTGAATCTTTAAATTCAAGTGAAAATTCAAAAGAAAAATTAAATTTAAGTAATCAAATTACTCAAAATTATATTAATCAAAATATAAAAAATGAAAATATTGATTATAAAAATAAAGAAATTTCTTCTGAATTATCAATTTCAATTTCATATAAAAATAATAATAATGATATAACTTATAAAACAAATAGTAATCATAATGAACAAACTTTAGAAGTTCCAGTAATAAAATATAATTCTGAAATTTCTGGAATGGATGATACAGAGAATGATTTATAAAATATTTTTATATATAATATTTTTTGAAAAAACTATTATTAACTTATATACATTATATTAAATAATTTGACTTGATAAAAAATTTAATTTATTTACAATTTTTTAATATTTCATCTTCATTTCTATAATTTTCATTTAATTTATTATCTATTTTCATTATCATACTTTTTAAAGAATCAATTAATTGACTATTATATTTTTCATTATCAACACAACTTCCATTGTAAAAATCAATAGAATTATATTTATATTTATCTATTCTTTCCACTGAGGAATTTCTTCTTACTTTTTTTCCTGAAAAATTATTATTCATATGTTTAGTTTCAAGTAATCTTTCTAATTCATTAACATAATATTTTAATTCAATTAAATTATTCATTAAATTATTTATTCTATTTTTATTTTCAGATATTTTTAATTTATAATAAGAAACTTTTTGATTGTATTTATCTTTTAAATTTTCTATTATTGCTTCTTTTTCATTAATAATATCATTTAATGAAGAAATTTTTTGATTTAATTCATTTTGTCTTTCTCTTATATTTGATAAATAAATGTTTGATTTCTCTAAATCTAAAGGAATACTTTTAATTTCTTTATTATCTTCTTTTAAAGTTTTAATTATTTCATTTAATTTATTTATTTCATCACATTTATTACTATTTTCTTTAATTATTTCAGATATTTTTTCTTCATAAACTGAATTTTGAATTCTATTTTCTTCAATAAATATTTTATGTTTTTCTTCTAATTTTGATTTTTCATTTGTTACTTCTGTTAATTTAAGAATTAATTTATCTTTTTCTTTTTCTATAGTTTCATAGGATTTATCTCTATCTGTCAATTCATTTTGACTTTGAATAATAACTTGATTATATTCTAAAATACAATTATTTAATTTATTTATTATTATATTTTTTTGAGAATTTTCTTCAACCATTTCTTTTAATTCTTTTAATAATTTTTCTCTATCATTATTTATATTTTTTATTCTATTATTTAAATCATTTATTTTTAAAGTTTGTTCATTATTTTCTTTATTTAATTTTTCATTTAAATTTTTAATTATTTCTTCTTTATCTTTTATTTCTAATAAATGTTTTTTTTCATTTTCTTTAATTTGTTGAGATAAAATTTTAATTTGTTTCTTTAAAGAAATAATTTCATTTTTTAAATTTAATTTTTCTTTTTGAAAATTTTCATTTAATTTTTCATTATTAATATTATTTTGTTTATTATTCTTTTGGATTAATATAAATTCGTTTTTTATTTCTAAGTTTTTTTTTTCAAGTTCTTTAATTTTTGCTTCTTTTAAATTATTTAATTCTTTTAAATCATTATTATTTTTTTCATAACTATGAATAATTCTTTTAAGTTCATTATTTTGGTCATCCAATAATTTAAATTTAATTTTTCCATTTTCTGTTAATTTTTGATAATCAGAAATTAATTTATTTTTTTCTCTTAAATCAACTTGAATTTCTAAATAATCTTTATTTAAGTTAAAATATTGTTTTTCTAATTCTTTATATTTTCTTAAAACTGTAGAATTTTCAACAGATAAATTATCGTTTTTTAAAATTTTTCTATTTAATTCACTAAAACTTTTTTGATAAGCAATAACTGAATTTTGTAATTTTTTTATTTCTTTAGTTTTTGATTCAATTAAATTTTTACTTTTTACATAATTTTCATTCATTGAATTTTTTAACGATTGAACTCTAAATTTGTCAACATTAAAAAAATGAGGAGATGAATAAGATGAATTCATTTTATTTTTTAATTATTTTTTTCAAATTATATTTATTTTATTTTCAAATGTATATATTAAATATTATGCACTATATTATTTAAAGAGATTTTTTTTTCTTTTTTGTTTATATAATAAATTATTTTGAAAAAATAAAAAAAATGAAATTAAAAAGTAAAATTGATGAACTTAATATGATAAATAAAAAATTGAATGAAGAAAATGAAAAGAAATTAAATGAATTTCACAATAAAACAAATGAATTAAAAAATTTTCATCTTAAAATAAATAATTATTTACAAAATCAAAATTCTGAAAATGATTTATTAAAGCAATCAATTAATAATGAAAACAGTATTGATATTTATATAAATCAAATATTAAACTTTATAAAAAATAAACAAAATTTAAATAAATTAGCAACACTAAAATCAAATCTTAATAATAAAGAAGAAAAAGAATCAATAAAAATAAAATCAAAGAAAATAAAAGAAGAAATAGTAAAAATGAATGAAAAAATAAAAAAGAAAAAAAATGAATTTAAAAGTTATAAATCTTTAAATTATCAAATAATAAGATTTATTATAAATCCAAATCAATTTGCTTTAGAAAAAAATTCAGAAAATTCTCTTCATATTGAATTAACTAAAAAATTTAAAGAAAATGCATTACAAATAAATCAACAAAATAAAATAATAAAGACTGAAATAGATAATAATGAAAAAATATTAAATAAATTAAAAAAAGATTTAAAAATAGAAGATGAAGAAAAAAAAGAAAATAAAAGTTTAATTGATCCAAAAAGTAATTTAAAATTAGATAATTTAAGTGATGAAGAATTTTATTTAGGAACAATTGATGATGATGATATAAATAATAATATTGATTCTCCTCAATTTTTAACTAAAGTTTCAAAAAAATCAAAATTAAATTTTGAATTTAATGAAAAATTAGATTTTACTTCTATTTTCCTTGGAATGAATAATATTACTTCTTTTATGAATGCAAAAAATAAAAAAAATGTAAATAAATCATCCAATAATATTAATAATCCAAATAAAAATACTTTTAATCTTTTAAATCAATCAAATATCAGCAAAGTAAAAAATTATGAAAGGAATATAGAAAAATTAGATATTGAAATTGAAAATAATGAAAAAAAAATTATCAGTTTAAAAGAAGAATTAAATAAATTATTAGAAGAAAATGATGATTTAATAAATCAAAGAGATAATTTAAAAAATGAAATTTTAAAACAAGATACTAAAATTTCATCCTATAAGAATCAAATTAAATGGGAAAATGAGAATAAAATAAATATTACAAATATAGTGTCAGATAAAACAGATAAAGAAACTTATAGTAATTCTGTTAATGATAATTAAATAATGTTTTTTCATTATATAAATAATAGTATAGTATTAAAATAAATGTAATTCAATCAAATTTATAAAAATTAATATTTTAATAATTTAAGTATAATCTAATTTACATACAATTATATTTTTTTCTTATTATTAATAATAAATCTTAGAATATATAAGTTTGTTTCTTTAAAATTTTCAATGATTTTATTTTGATTATAAAAACAAAAATAATCAAAATAAGTTGTTTATTGGAATTCTATGAATAAACTTTCTCTTAAAAAAGAAAAATCAATTATATATTAGATTTTCAATTGAAAAATAAATGTTAATAATATTATCATTATAATAGGAATATGATATTTATATCATACATAAAATTTTTTTTTATTATCAATAATTAATTTGTAATAATATATTCTATCCAAGATATTAAATTATATCTAATAATGATTTAATAATATAAAAAATCTAATAAGGAACATTTTTTTAAACTAAAATTTCATATTTTTTCATTCTTTTTGAATAACTTATTATATTATATTTAAAATCAATTTTTTTTATTTTTATATTATACAAGATATTTTTATAAATCATTTGATAAAGGTTTAAAAAACAAATTACATTTTTAATTTTTAACTAATTCCAATTATAATAATATATTTAAATATTATATTTAAATTTATAAAATTTAAAAAATTAAACAAAATATATCAAAAAAAAAAAAAAAACAAACAAAATGTCAGCATGCTGTTCTTGTAATTCAAAAAAAAAAAAATTATCTGGATTAATTCAAAATCAAGAACTTTTAAGACTTCGTTTATCTCAAGAAGAAAAAGAATATTACACAGAATTATATTATAATAGTGTAGATAAAGGAAAAGTAACAATGAAAAATTTTCCTCCATTATTAGGAATGTTAGGAACAGAATTAGTAAGAGAATTTGCAGACAGAATTTTTTTAGCTTTTTCTTCAAATAAAGAAGATATAACATTATGTGAATATTTAAAATATATTGATATATATCATTACGGTGATGATAAAGAAAGATGTAAAGTAACTTGTAAATTAATTGATAAAAAGGGAAATGATAAAATATATTATAATGACTTTAAAGATTATATTACATTAATATTAAATGCTGTTAAAAAAGTTAATCCTGGTTTTTCTTCTGAAAATATGAGTGATAATGATATTAAAACATTATTCTTACATATTGCAAAAAAAGGAGAATATTTTACTTCTAAAGATTTTGAAGAAATTTATGAAGAAAAACCAGAATTAGTTTCTTGGATTGATTACTTTAAAAATAATTCTGAAGATGTTTTAATTATTATTCATGATAATATTAATAATCTTTTAAAAGGTATGAATTCTTTCTTTGATTTTTTTTTAAAAAATGTAAATCAAATGTTAAAAAATGATGATTTAAATTTTGAAAATTTAATTAGAGATATTAATGGATATTGTCAAGAGTTTCAAAAAATACAAAAAAGATTTTTGAAAAAAACACAAAAATTTAGTATTAGAAATATATTTGATAAATTAAGTAATAATGCTCAAGATCAAAAAAAAAGAGATTTATTAGAATCAATGAACATTAAAAAAGAAGAAATGAATAATAATACAAAAGACATTAGAAATGAAAAAGATAATGAAATTAATCCTTCAATAGAGAATTTTTTTAAAAAAATTAAAAAATTTTTAAATGATGAGACCGATGGTATAAAAATAACAGAAGAAAATTTGTCAGATAGTGAAGATGAATTTTTAAATGAATCTTCAAAGCATAATAAAAAATCTTCGAATAAAAATAACTTTTCCAATAATAATACAAATGTTAAAATTATAGATACAATAAATTTAATAGATACTAATAATAGATATGATGATGAAGGAAATATTACAAATGATATCGACGATGAGAAAACAATAATTCCAAATAATTCTGAATTTGATTTTGAATTTCAAAGTCAAAATGAGGAAGAAAAAACAAATAATAATAATAATAACAATAATAGATCAACAATAAATCAACATAATAATCCTCTTCATTTTAATAATCGTAATTCTGTCCCTGTGTTTAATACAGATTTAGAATCTAATAATACTTATACTAAAAAAAATAATAAGAATATTTCCGAAGAAGAAAAAACCACAGTTAATACTCATAAAAAAAAAACAATTAAAATAAAGTTCAGTGAATATTTTAAAAAAAATTATATAGAATTAAATAAGTTTTTCCTTTCAATGAAAGAATTTATAGAAAATGCAAAAGAAACAATAACAAGTATACATGCATGTTATCGTTGGATAACTGAAAGTTATTTAAATTCTCATATTAAAAGAATAGTAAAAACAAATCAAAATAAAAAAGAAAATAATGATAAATTTACTACTCAGAATGTAAATGCTAAAATGAGAAAAGTAAAAAAAAAAATAATAAAAGCACCTGATCAAAGCTTTAAAATATTATTAAATATGATTATGGGAATTCAAATTGCAGTTCAATCAACACCTAATTATAAAATTGATGATGAAAAAGAAGATTTAAAAAAATATTTAAATAGTTTAATTTATTCTGTTCAAACTATCAATTTTAGTATAAAAAAACAAGAAACTTTTTTCTTAAAAGAATATGCTGGAATTATATTTAATAATATAAGGAAATATTTAGGTTTTGATAAAGAAGCTTTTATTTCCTCAATTTCTCCACAAGATTTTATAACTGAATTAATGATTAGTTCTCAAACTATTTTTGAAGAATTAATTTCTACTGGAAAAAGTGGTTCTTTGTTTTATTATACTAGAGATGGGAAATTTATTGTTAAAACCATTAGTAAAAATGAATATAAATTTTTAAAAAAAATCTTACCTAATTATTATAAACATCTTAAAAAAAATCCTTTATCTTTATTACCTAAATTTCTTGGTTGTTATCAATTAATTAGAAAAGTTAAAAAAAACAAAGAAAAATTTAATTTTATAGTCATGCAAAATGTATTTAGTACAAATAGACAAATTCATATAAGATTTGATTTAAAAGGGAGTAAAATAGGAAGAAGAGTATTAAAAGGAACCAAAGAAGATAATAATATATTAAATAAAGGAGATATAGCTTTAAAAGATTTGGATTTAGAAACAAGGAGAGAAAAAGCATATTTAGGAGAAAAAAGGGAAATTTTTTTAGAACAATTAATTAAAGATACTCAATTTTTAAGTCAAAATGGAGCAATTGATTATTCCCTTTTACTTGGTATTCATTATATAAATAGAGATTTTCATAAAAAAAATGCTAGGTCAAGTGTTCTTCCAAGAAAATTAACTAGTAAAGTTATGAAGGATGAGAATAGATTAGTTAAAACAATGACTACTTATGAAAATTATGGGATTAAAAATCTTAATATTAATTTTAATAATCTTTTTCATAGTAGTAGTATTTTAAATAATTACAATAATAATAATAATCATGATTATAAATTTTTCACTGATGAAACTAATAATTCCCATATTTCAATAAATAATAATAATAATAATAATAATAATGAAGATTGTAATTATTCTTTTAAATCTTCTTCAAAAAGAATGAGTGATTTAAAAGAATTATGGGATTATAATGATGGAGGAATACTTTCTTTAAATAAAGATGAAATATACTTTTTGGGAATTATTGATATTTTAACTGAATATAATTGTAAAAAAAGTACTGAACATTTTTTTAAAGTTATAAGATATTGTTCTGAAAATATTAGTTGTGTTCCTCCTCTTCCCTATATGACTAGATTTAATAATTATATGGAAAATATTTGTTTAAATAACTTACCTACAAAAGATACATAATTTTTATTGGAATTATCATAAATAAAATAGTATTGTTTTTTGAATGATATATTATTTTATAATTTATATTTTATATGTTTTTTAATTCATCTTGTTTTTATTAAAAATTTATTTTTCTGTGAAAACTTTTTATTACTTTGTTAATTTTTTTTTAATATATTTTTTATTTTTTTTATGTTTTCCATATATATTATATAATTCAATATCATTATATGAAATTTTTTAAAAAGAATTAAACACAAAGTTTTATTTATTAATATTATTATTAGGAATTTAAATATTGGTTTCGTTGATATTCATTTTTTAAATTATTACAACAAAATAAGTTTTTTATGATTATTTTATTATTTTTTTACATTTTTCAAATTTTTTCCCTTATATACATTAAAAATTAAAAAAAAGGGTATGTAAAAAATCTAAATCCAAAACATAAAAATTTGATAAAAAAATATCAGAATTTCTTAACATTATTATTTTATTAGATTAAAGAGTTTTAAAAATTTTTATAAAATAAAAGAATAAAATTTAATTATATAATTTTAAAAATAAAATAATTTGGTATTAAATAGTTATAATATAGTTTCAAATAATTTTAAACTTTTTTTATAAAATTTATTAGAGATTATATTAAAAAACTTAATTATTATACCATATAATAAAAATCAATATTCCAAATAAAGATAATATATAAATTTATATAATTTCTCTTACTTATTTTCCTTGATTTATAATATTTGTTTGAGGGATTTTCATAAAAGAATTTTTTAATGGTTTTAAAAACTTCATAGAATGATTATGATAAATTTCACAAAGAATTTTATCTTCATTTCTTTTTTTTTCAAATTTTTCAATTATTAATTTACTGGGAAATTGCTTTTTTTTATTATGATTTTTATTATATTGAGATCTTAATTCGAATAAGTTATTTTTTTTAATTTCCTTATCCGAAAAATTATTTATTAAACTTTTTTTTAATATTTTACTTTTAACTTTTGAAGGAGGAAATCTTTTATCTTTAAATTTAACTAAATTAAAATTATCATCATCATAATTATTAATATCAGTTAATAAATAACGTTCACAATTTTCATCAAATAATTTATTTGATTTACTTACTTTTTTTTCTAATTTAATTTTTTTTGATTCTAATTCACTCACTTTTTTTTTTAAACCATTGTTTAAAGAATTTAATAAATTTATTTTATTTTCTAAATCATGAATTTTATTATCTGTTTGTGATTGAATTGTTTTAATATTCATTGAATTTAATTCTATTAATTTTTTAATTAAATCATTCTCATTTTTTGAAATATCTTCTTCTGTTTCTAATCGAGGACTTTTTTTTATTATATTTCTTTTTGATGATGGTATTTCAGAAGAATTACTTTTTTTTTTATTTTTTTCAATATAATTTAAATTTATTTTTAAATTATTATTAAAAGTTAATGATAATTGTTTTTCTATAATATTTTCTTTATTTTCAATTTGTCTATTACTATTTTCTTTTTCTGATATAGATGAATTTGATATAATTGAATTTATTATACTTTTATGACTTTCTGAATTACTTAAATCTTTTTTATCATTTATTATTTCATTATCTTTTGATTTATTTTTTGCATTTATTTTTTCAATATTAAATGCACTTATATTCGGATTAATAGAGTTATTTATTGAAATATTTTTTAAATCAGAATTTTTTTCTTTATTATTTTCTGTGTTTTCATTCATATTTTCATTAACACTTTCATCATTAGTTTTTTTATTAGATTTTATTTTATTTTCCTTAGCATTAATATCCATTTTATTTTTTTCATCATTTTTTTCATTATCATTTACCATATCTTTTATATTAATAAGATTACTAACACTATATTCTTTTATTTTTTCATTAGTAAAACTACTTACTCTACTTCCTCTTTTACTTTTTTCATTATTCATTATATTTTTTATACTTAACAAATTATTAACATCACTTTCTCTTCTGCTTTTTTCATTATTCATCTCACTTTCTCTTCTACTTTTATCATAATTCATCAAATCTTCTATGTTTAGAAGATTATTAGGAGTACTTTCTCTACTTTTTTTATTGTGCATCAAATCTTTTAAAGTTAATAAATTATTAGCATTATTTCCTTTTTTATTTTTTTCATTAGTATTATAATTACTTCTAAAAGAAAATTTTTCTAAATCTTTGCTTTTTTCAACATTTAATTTAATTTTGTCAAAAGAATTCCTAATTTTTTTCTTTCCAGTAATAATTTGTTTAACAATAGAGTCAACATTATTAAATTTTTTATTTTTTTTCTCCAAAATTTCATTATTTGTTTTTTTTAGATTTGTCACTAATTTACCGATCTCAGCATTCATAATTTCATCATTATGAATATTTCTTTTAAACCTGATATCCTTAATAAACTCTATTAAATGAGAAAAATTTTTTTTAATTTTCCCAAATTCTTTTTTATATTCATTAATTTCTAAAATAGTTTCTTTACTTTTTAATTCTACTTTTTCAAAATAATTATCTAATTGTAATTTAAAATCATTTTTAGCCCTCTTTAAATCTTCTCTTTCTTGAATTAACTCATTAATTTTTGTTTCTGTGTTTTTAGCAAAATTAGAATTTTGAAATGAAAGTTCAGGAATTTTAGAATTAACAATATCAATTTGATTTTTTAAATCTTTTTTAACTTCATCAACTTTAGAAATAGTATATTGAAAGCTTGTTTTTAAAAAATTATCAACCTGACTATTTAATTTCACAGTTATTGAATCTAATTTTTGTTTATATGAATTTAAATTTATTTGATTTTTTTCTTTATAAGAAGATATCAAGGAAAATTCTTTCATTGTATATAATAAATATTCTTTTAAATTTTTAAATTTACAACAATCACCTATTTGACCTGGAATTTGTAGATTATTTAAAAATATTAGATCATATTTATAACAAGCATCATTTAAATCTTTAATTAAATTATTTATCCTAATGTCATGTTGAGCTATTAAAAATTGTAAATTTGATAATTTATTATCATAACTGTTTATTTTTTCTTCTTCTATATTTATTTTTTTTATTTCTTCTAGTAAATAAAGATATTTTTCGTTCAATAAATTTATTTTTGAATCTAATTCATTTAAATAATTTACCATTTTGTTATCATAATCATAAAATTTTTTACTAATATCATCTTTTATACTTAATACTTGCTTTGTTAATTCTTTGTGTATTGTTTTATTTATAAAATCCTTCTGAGATTGATTAAAATCAGTGTTATTTGACATAATAATTTTTTATAATTATTTAACTGTTTTAAAAAAATAATTTTTTTAATTTTATTTTTAATATCTTTAATACATTTCTTATTAATTCTTTTTAAATTAAAAAAAATATTATTTTGTATCATATTCAATTAGTTTTGATCCATCTTTAAATTGTGTATTTCTAGTAAGAACATTAATAAATGTACCATCAATATCAGGAATAATACTCCTTGTATAAGTTATATTTTTTTCTTGATCTATATTTTTATTAAATAGACTTTTCACTGATGATTGTAACTTTAAATTATAATTAAAATTATTATTTTTGTTTTTTAAATTATTATTATTATTTATATTTGAAGTAGAATAATTTTTGTTATATTTTTTTAAATGTGGAATTCTTATATTTGAATAACTTAAATTTCTTTGATGCAATAATTTAGAATTTTTATTTAAATAAGGAATTCCATTTTTATTTATATTAACTTTATATTCATTATTTGGAATTTTATTTAAATTATCATTATTATAAATATCTGATTTATATGTATTTTCAGTTTGAGTTGAAAAAGTTATCATTGGATTTTCTTCTTGTACTTTTTTATTTATTGAATTAATTGAAAATTCATAATATGGGTTATTTGAATAATAATTTTCCAAAGGTAAATTATTATTATTATTATTATTAATTGATTTTATATTTCCGTTTTTATTATCATAAATAATTCTTCCACTTGAGAAACTCTTATTCTTAGTTCTTCTACTATAAATATTATTATTAATATTATTATTATGATAATTCATTTTAGAAAAATTATTTTTAAGATTTTTACCTTTCTCATAAAAATTATAATATCCTTTTTTTCTAAATGAATCAAAAAATTTTTCCTCTTCAACAATATCAATTATAGTACATAATCTATCAGAAGGTAAAATTCCACAAGAAATACCAACTAGACTAAATTTATTATCTAATAATTTTTCCATATTAGGATCATTTAATAATAAATCTTTAATAATGCTTTTAGGATTATCCATACCAAAAATTATATATTCTTCATTATCAACATTTATTTTTCCAATTCTTTCTAATCTTCTTTTTAAAGAATAATTGTCTTTATCATTTGGTCCAAAATTTATTTCATCTTTTCCTTCATCATATAAGATAATATAACTTAAAATATCTTCTGAACATTTACATATATCATTATCTAATTTTAATGGAGGCAATTTTATATTCTTTAATGAATAAATAAATTTTAATAAATTATAAATTTCTAATGAAGGATTTGGATATTCTCTTTTTAAACTTTCATAATATGTTATGGGATTTGCTCTTATGTTATTAATATAATTTAAAATATCTTTTTGTAATTGTCCTACATTTAAATATAATAATTTTTTTTTTGAATCAATTTTATTTTTCAATTCCATTTTTAAAATTTATTTTTAAAAAAAGAATTATTTAAATTTTATTGTTAGTTAAATAATAATTGACTTGTTTAAAATTTTTATTTAAAGTTTCAAAAAAACTGTTTCTTAAAGAGTATTAAATTTATATATAAATAAATAACAATTAAATATAAGAATTCTTTGACAAAGAATTTATTAATCTATCTTCTAAATCACTAATATTAGTTTGATAATTAGCAGAATTATAAATTTTTAATAAAAATGGATTTCTTTTTTTATAAATTTTATTTAATTTATTTCTAGTACTTGATGAATCAATATTTATAGTATTTATTCCAATTTCTAAAGTTTTTACTTTTTTATGATTATGATGATTAAAAGTATTTAATGTATTTAATTTTATTTTTTGCTCTGAAAAATTCATTAATATTTTTTTATGATTATTGGATTTAATTCCAAAATTAAAAGAACCATATTTCGAAATAAAAGGATTATCTTCAAAAACTTTTCTATCTTTTTTAGTTAAATAATATTGAAATAAATTATTATTATTCTTTAATGGAAAATATGTATTAATTATTACTTCTTTTGGACTTAATGAAGTATTTTTTTTTTTATATTTATTATCTTTTAAATTTCTATTTGAGACAAATCTCTTATGAATTAATTTTTGAATGTCTACATCTTTTTTTAAAAATATTCCTGTATATTTTAATTTATATGATGGATCTGAATATTTATAAGGTAAATAATAACCTTGTTTATTTAAATAAGGATTAGTTTTTCTTAATGATGTTGTTAAAGTTTTAGGAAAAAAACTGTCTTTTATTTTTAACATTTTAATTTTTTTTATAATGTTTATTATATTTTTTTGATGAATTTAAAAAATATAATACTTTTTAAAAACAAATTACATTCACATAATAAAAAAATAAAAGAATTAAAAAATAAATTCTCTAAAAAAAAATGAAATATCATTTATTTAACTTATATTAAAAGGGAATTTTATATTGAATTAAATAACATTAAAAAAAAATTTAGATTTATCATATAATAAATTAAGAAAAGAATGAATCAAAAGTAAATAAATAAATCGATATAAAATAAAATATAAAAACAGAATTTTAATATATAATTTAAATAAAATAAAAAATAAAAATTAAAGAAAACTTTTTTATTTAAACCTAGAAAATAATATACAAGTTTTAGTTGTTAATTTTTTTTATTGATTTTATAAATCATTTCTAAATAAGTTTTATCATAATGCTTGTATTTATTATTTATATTACTTCTATTTGTTTTAATCATTTTATTTGTTAACCCTTCATTAAAAATAATTCTTTCACTATTTGAAATATTTCTTGAGTTTGAAATTGAACTATGTAAAATTTCTTTAAAACCTTTAATAGTAATTCCTTTAATATCTTTTTGATTAAATACTGTTTTTTTCCATTCTTTCATATTATAATTACTTTTATTGACATTGTAATTTTTTCTTGTTTTTTCATTATTAATTGAAAAATTACAAGTTTTTAATATTTTATTATTATCTAAATATCTGTTTGGACTTATTGAATAAAATTTGGTTTTTTCATTTTTCATTTGAGTTTTACAAGTATTATTATTACTATTATTAGTATTAATATTATTATTAATTGGATATAAAAGACTATTATTATCAATATTATTTAAATTTCTTTTATTTTTTTTAATTAATTTTTTTTTATTGTCTTTACTTTCTAATTTCTTATTTTTTGCATTCAAACTTTTTTTATTTGAATTATTCAAATTATTTAATTGATTTGTAATAAATTGTATTATATCAGGAGTAAAAGAATTTTTATTAACTATATCTCTTTCAGTTAAAGGCATTTCTTTTCTTTTATTATTTTTCAAAAAATAATTTTTGTTTTTGTTTTTATTTGAAAAATTATATGATAAAACTCTTCTATGTTTAGGTTTAGTCATTTTTGATTCTTTTTGCATATTTTTTTTATTATATGAATTTATTTTACTATTTGGAGAAGAAGAAGAAGATAATTGTGTTTGATGTTTAATTGATGTTGAAATTCTAGTTTTTGAAGTTGATTTTTCAGAAGGAGAAAAATTTCTTGAAAAATTTTTATGATAATTTATCGAATTATTATTTTTATTATTATTATCAATATTTTTTATTTCTTTAAATAACTTAACTCCAAAATCTTTATTATTATTATTATTTGAAATATTAAAATTATTTAATAAATTAGTAACTAAATTTTGTTTCCTAATAGAATTATTAATATTAATAGTATTATTTTTATTATTTGTATTATGGTTTTTACTATTAGAACAAATATAAATAGTATTACTATTATTAGTATTATTTTGAATAACATTATTATTATTATATTTAGAATCCATATCTATTGTAGTTGAAGATATTTTTGTATTTTTCATTCCATTTGAAGTAGTACTATTAATATTTAATCCAGTATACTTATTAGTTTTTTTTGATTTATTATTACTTGAACCATTAAATCCATTATCTAAATACCTATTATAATTTCTTCCTTTTATTTTATAATTATTTTTATTTATATTTATATTATAATTGACAAATTTTTTTTCCACAATTTTATTTTTTTTTAAAGCACAATTTGTTTTTCTATCTTTTATACTTTTAATTTGTTTTTCTGCATTGGTTATTTTATTAATTATATTATCTATACTAATATTTTTAGAAGAATCATTTTTTAAACCAAAGAAATTTTTAATTCCACTTGTATCAGTTTGTTCTAATATAGAATCAATAACATTAGTATTTAAAACTAAATCATTATCTTCTATTTTAATTAATCCTTTTTGATATTTTTCTTTTTCTTCTTCAAATAATTGTATTTTATCAATTATTTTTTGTTTCTTTTGAATATTTTTAAAAATATATTTTGATTCAGGTAATACAACATAATTAGGAAATATTATTGAACAATTTTCATAATATTCAAAAATTTTTGGAAGACATTCTTTTGATTCAGTAATAAAATAATATTTTTGTAAAAATTCTGATAAATCTCCTTTAATTAAATAATCTTTATATTCAGCGACAATATGAGTATTTTGATTAGATATTATTTCATTTATTTTTTTAATATTGTAAAAATTGTCATTATGAAAATATGATTTATTTAATTTTTTATATATTATTTTTTCTAATTTTATCATTGTTTTTATTTTTTTTGTGTTATTATATAATAATATTTTCTCTAAAATATTTTCAGTTTTATTTGTTTGATATTTAGTATTTTCATTAAGTAAGTTTTGTCTTTCATTTTGTGGATTTATCCTTTTATGTAATAATATTAAATTTTTTTGTTTTGATGTTAATAAAGGAGAATTGTTTCTTTGATTCATTTTAAAATTTAATAATTTGAATTTAATATAATAATTTTTAATAAATTTAAAATTAAATTTTTAAAATTTTTAAAATTTATGAGGAATTGTTATGTATATAATTTTAAATTATAATAAGATAATAAATTTCTAAAAGGATTTAAATTAAATAATAGAAAACAATTTTCAAGAGAATTTGAATTTTTCTATTCAAAAATTGATTTACGAGGATGACATTTAGAAACTCAAAAATTAGAAGAATATTTGATATTGAAGATAATTCAAATAAAATAATGGAAAAATATTTTAAAAAACAAACAAAGAAAATAAAATCCAAAAATAAGATAAAACAATAAATATAAAAATAAAAGGGAAAATTCAAAAAATAAAAAATATAAATAAAAACAATAAACAAATTAAGTATAATTCTTTTGATAAAATAAATCATATTTTAATTATATTCAAACACAAAGAATTATAAACTTTATAATAAAAACAAAATTTAATCACCAAATTCATTGATTTGTACACAAAATTAACACTTTTAAAAGGTATATCAAAAGATTTCAAATAATAGTAAAATCCATTGTATACATTGTATTATTCTTAAATAATTCACTTATTAAGGTTAGTATCTTTAACTAAAAAATCTTTCATCAAAACAATTGGACAGTTTCATTTTGATATAATAATAATTTTTATTATTATTTGATAAAAATAATTTATGATATCTAAGATATAATCTAAAAAAAGGTATTTTTATTTATTTCTTTTACGTTAATTTAATAAAAAAAAAAATAATTAATTAAAAAAATAATGACAACTTCTTCTGAACAATTTCAATTTGTTTATGATTCTGTCATAAAAAAATATCATAATCAAGAGTATAATATTAATAAAAGTACAATGATAAAAGTATATAATATATTATATGATTTAATTAATGATAATTATAATTCAGATGAAAAAATATATAATTTTTTTATAAATACAGTTTATAATCAAATAAAGAAATTTGAAGATTCATTGAATGATGTTTCAGACGATGATTTTTTAAGAATTTTTATAGAAAACACTCAAAAATATTATAAACTGATTTATTATCTTATTCAATTATTTAAATATCTTGAAAGAATATATTTATTGCCTAAAAATAAACCTTTATTAGGTGAAATTGCATATAAATCTTATTTTAATAATATTTTTTATGTTAAAAAGATGGATTTATACAAAAGTATGAGTCATATAATCACAAGAGATAGATTAAATAGAAATACTAGTGTTGAAACTGGAAATTTATATACAGCTTGTTATAAAATTTTGAAAAATGTATTTTATCAAAGACCTTTATTAATAAAGGATGATGATGGATTTCATTGGGAAGAAAATTCTCTTTTTAAAAAAAAAAATAATGTTAAAATAGAAGAAAATCATTTAAAATATATTAAAGAATTTATGAATGATTTACAAAACAAAAATTCAGAATGTACAGAAAATAAATTTAAACAATTATTTAAAAAATGCGATTTTACAGAATATGTCAAAATTTTAAGTGATATTATTGAAGAAGAAAAAACATTAATTACTTTATATCTGCCTTTAGATTTTCATGAATCGGAATTAGAATCTTTAAAAAAAAATTACATAAATTTTTCTTCAGAATTAATAGAAAATTTTGAAGAAACATATTTTTCATTTTTAGAACAAAATGATCGTGAAAATTTAATAAATATAAATAAAAATATTTATCCTTATTCAAATTATTTGAAAAAAAAAATACCTAAAATCATAGAAAAACATATTGAAAAATCAATAAAAAATTTAAGAGCAAATCCTTTACTTTCAAAAAATCCTTTGAAATTAATTCCACCACTTTTAAAAATAAAAGGTAATTATGATAATATGATAAAAGAATGTTTATTCGCTAAAGAAATAAATAATGTAAAACAAAATGCTTTTGTTAAAAATTTAAATGAAGAATTTTATGCAATACAATTATCTAATTTTATAGATTATTTAATGAAAAATAGGTCTTCGAATATGTTTCAAAATAATGAAGAAATGGAAAATTGTTTTGATAATATTGCAAGTTTACATTCTTGTATAAATAGTAAATTAATTTTTGAATTAGAAATGATGAAAAAATTAACAAATAGATTATTATATAATAGGAGTTTATCTTTAGAATTAGAAAAAAAAATTTTAAAAAAAATAAAAGAAAATTGTGATATAACTAATATGGAAAAAATGGAATCAATGATTAATGATATTGAAATTAATTCTCCTCAATTAATGTTAGAATATAAAAAAAGCAAAGAATTTTTAACACCCATGTTTAATTTTAATGTTAAATGTATTTCACAAACTAATTTTTCAATTCCAAAAAATAAAATATTTAATATTGATATTCCACAAAATTTAAATGATTATATTTTAAGTTATAATGATTTTTTTTCTAAAACATTTTCAAATAGAAAATTAATTTGGTGTTATGGTTATTGTACTGTTGAAATTAAATATTTATATCTTTCAAGAGAATTTATTTCTTCTTCTTCATTTATTCAATATTCTATATTATTAACTTTGGAAAAATTTAATAAATTAACAATTACTAAAATCTCAGAATATTTAGGAATTAATTCATATATTATTATCAATGAAATTAATGGTTTAATTTTTAATAAATCTTTTAATCCAAATAATGATTGTAATAAAGGAGTTTTAATTGGTGATTTTAAAGATACAATAAATGAAAATAATGAAGTTCAATTAAATTATAATTTTAAACATAATTCAATAAAATTTCAAACTATAAAGTCATATCCTGAGAATAAAAAAGAAGAAATTAAAGATGAACAACAAAAAATTAAAATGGAAAATAATATTTTACAATCTACAATTACTAGAATAATGAAATCTAAAGCTGGACAAAGTGTTAATCATAATTGGTTAATTAATAAAGTAAAAGAAGAAGTTACTCAATTTTTAGCTCAACCACCTCAAATTAAAATTCAAATTGAAAAGTTAATAGAATTAAATATAATAAAAAGAGATGAGTATAATATTAATAGTTATATTTATCTAGCATAAAAATCAAATATTCATATTAAAATAATAATAATAATATAATTATAACAAATAATAAATTTTTTAATAAAATATATATCTAATAACTCTTCCTTATTTATTCAACATAGATTCAATGATTAAAATTTTTTTTTTATTTTTTAATATCATTTTTATAATTATTGTATATTCTGAATTCTTTTCTCATTTAGATATCTTTCCTCTTTTTTCTTTTTGTTTATATTTTCTTATAAGTAAAAATTTATATTTAATTTCTTTTATTGATAAATGAATTTTTTATATACAAATATTTTCTTTTTTTATTTTTGATTCCAATATTTCAAACTTCCTATATAATATTGAAAAAATTACGCCCCAGGAATGGTTCGAACATTCGACCTGCAGGTTAACAGCCTGACGCTCTACCTACTGAGCTACTAGGGCTATGATGACATTTTATTATATTATCAATAAAAAAATACATAAAATTTATAAAATTAATTTAAATTTTTAAGTAGATATCTTAAACTAAGAAATTTTAATAATTCCAATTGAATATTTGTATTATGTTCATTATTTTATAAATTTTGAAAATAAAAAAAGTAAAAGAAATTTTAATTTATTTTTCTATTTAAAAATAAGTTTTTTTAAATTTTAAATTAAGTTAATGATTCATACTAAAAATTATCACTGTTTTTTAAGAATTTTTTTATATAATATTCTATAATTATTTTTAAGAAAAAATGGATGATTCAGGTTTAAAAAAGAATGAAAATAATGAATATGAAGTAGAAGAAAATTTTGAAAACAATAATGATAATCCAGTAATGGTATTAACTATTGATATAGGAAATGGAAAAATAGAACAATTTAAATTATATAATTTTGAAAATCCAAAAAAAGACATTTATGATTTTTGCATGAAAAATAATCTTGATTATAATACAATGGAAGAAATATCAAAACAATTAAATGAATTAATAACAAAAAAAGTTAATGAAGAAGAAATGAATAACAAAAAAGATAGAAATAAATTTCTTTTATCAAATAATCATTCAACTGATGGAAATTCATATATTAATAAGTTAAAAAAGAGAAATAATAATTTTTCAAGAGAGAAATATTCAAATAAAATTTTTGGAAATAGACAATCAAGAGATTATACACATTCAATCAGGAAAGAAAAAAGTAATGACTCAAAAAATTTATTTCCTTATCAACTTGATTCAAAACAAAATTTTAATTATAATATAACAAACTTTCAAAAAACACATTCTAAATCATTAAAAACAAAAAAAAATTCTGTTACAAATAAAAGATTAAACCCAAAATCTTTAGAAAATAACATTTTTGACAATCATAAAGTTTCTATAAATAATAATAATTTAAATTTATCAGAAGCGGAAATTTTATTAAATTCAGAAATAATAAAAATAAATAATCAACAATATGGATTATCTAATTCAAACAATTCAAAAAGAAATATAAGATCAGCTTTATCAAATAATAATATTACTTCAAAAAAAACTAATCATAATAGTATAGAAGAAAGTATTAAGGCTGGAAATAATTTATACACAAGAGGGTTGAAATATCAAGAAGATGGAAATAAAAAATTAGAAAAGTTAAAATCTAGTTTAATTGAAAAAGAAGGAAAAACTTCTACTTTTCATCCGGAATTAAATAAATCTAATATGAATGAAAAAAATAGAATTCCTTGTACTGATAGTGAAAGAATTATAAAGTATAAAGAATATTATGAAGACAAAATTAAAAGATTAAAAGAAAAAAAACAAAATGAAGAAGAAAATAATTATACTTTTCAACCTAAAGTTAATAAAGATAAAGGTTATTATAATAATAATAAGAATAATAACTCAAATAAAAAAAATATGAATAACATTAATAATAATAAACCAAAAAATAAATCAAATAATCAAATATTTTCAAAATTATATGAAGATAGTAATATATATAAAGAAAATTTAAATAAATTAGATAAAAAAGTAAATAAGATGTATTCATATAGACCAATACTAAATGATAATAGTAAAATAAAAGAACCTTTCGATAAAAGATTATTAACATATCATGAAAAATCAAAAGAAAAAATGAAAAAAATAAAAGATGAAATTGATAAAGAAAATTTCTATAAACCAAAATATTCAAATAGAACATTAACAAAGGATAAAATATCAATTCAAAATTCAAAAAATGAGAATAATGATAATAATAATAATGAAAATAATCCTTATACTTTGATGTATTTATATAAAGATAAATATAAACAAAACAAAAAGCAACTTGAATTACAAACTTATTCAAATTATTTTTCTGATCCTATAATAAATAAATCAACTGATAAATTATTAGAAAATAAAAAAGAAAGAGCTTTTAAAAAAATATTCTCTTTATTAGATGGAGATGAAGATAATTTAATCAAAAATTCTGCTGTAAATATTAATAAAATACCTAAGAATATTAAAGAAATATTAGAACCTATTTTTAGAGAATTAAAAGAAGAAAATGAAACTTTAGATGAAAATGAATTTATTACAGTTTGTGACCAAATTTATAAATCTTTACCTTATGATAAAAAAAATATTTTAATGAATTTCGCTTATGATAAAAAAAATAATTATAAAAAACAAAATATTTATTCTTATAAACCTAAAATCAATTCTTATAATGGAATTAAATCAAGAGGTTTAACTTTAGTAGATTTAACTAATGTTTCAAGAACTAATAATTATTATAGTAATAATTTTAGAAAACAAAGTAATTCAAATACAAGTAATTATTTAATACAATAAATATTAAAAAAGAATTATTAAATTTATTTATTTATTTATTTCATCTAATAAAACAATTATAATATAAATGTCAAGTCTTTTAACGCAATTTATAAATGAATATAAAACAAATCCAGAAAAATTATATTATACAATTTCACATGATATAAATAATATAAAAAATGGGAAAAAAAGTTCAAGACCAAAATCAATTGATAAAACATATTTAAAATATTATTACATGCCAAAAAAAAGTAGAAATAATGAAAATATTAATTTAATTACTCCAAGACATTATTCAAACTTTAGTAATTTCAAAAATCAACAGTTAAATAAAGAAATAGTAAGTTTAAGGTATAATTTTGGAGATAAAAATAAATATGTTGCAAATTTAACAAATATAAATAATCCAAATGAATTTTATTCTAATGCTATAAAATATGAAGAAGCTTCAAATAGAAAAATAGAACCTTATAGAAATAAACCAATAATTACTTTTACAGAAACAAATAATAAAAATAATAATCGTAAAAATAATTATAATTTTATTAATTCTTTTTTAACAAATTCTCTTACTAAACCAGGAATATTTAAAGCAACCAATACTTTAAGAAATAAAAAAAAATATAACGAGCAATTAAGAACTTATAGAAGTTTTGATAATCAAAAAGACTTAAATTCCCTTTCAATTGAAAAATACAAGAAAAAAAGTAGAGATGAATTTTCGAATTATATGTTAGAAATGTCAAATTTGAAGAAAACTTTAAAAAACAAAAACAATTAAAAATAATAAATTCATTATTTAATAACTTAAAATATTATTTTTTATTTAATCTAAAAACCTCAAAACAATAATTAAAAAAACTATTATATAAAATGCACAAAATAATTACTATTAATAAAAAAAAGCAATTACTAAAATAATATCTTCAATAAATAATAATAAGTTAAAATAAACATAATACATTTTTGAAATATTTTTTCACTTTTGTTTTTCTAATATTTGATTTTGAGTATTTTTACTTGATTACTATCAACTTTATTCCCATTGGAATAAATTTTAAAATCTTATTCTCTAATTCCAATAGTAACTTCACTATTATTTCTAACAATTCTAATTTTTTTTCTTTATTGTTTTTCTATTTATGTTTTATTAATTAATTTTTCTTCTTGATTATCATCTTTAAAGAATCCAAATCCCTTTTAGTGTTCGTATTCTTCTTTTTTAACTTTTATTCCTCTTTATCACCTATTTTTAAAAACATTAAATCATTTCTATTTTGTTTAAATTTGTTTTTATTTTTGTTAATTCTTTTTGAAGAGATTTCATTTTTTCTTTTCTCAATATGATATTTTTTATTGACTTTCTCTATTAGAGAACTTAAAATTTAATTAGAATCTTTCACTCTTTCTAATGATACATTTGTATCCTCCATTAAAATAATTGGTATTTTTTTATATATTTATTTTTTTTCAATTTATAATAGCAAATTATATTTTAATAATTATTTTATAATAATTCTTTTAATTTATTACTAATATAATGTCAAGAGCAAATAGGAAGACCAATTATAGATATTCAAAAACAGAATCATCAAATAAAAATAATCATAAAATGTTAAAAGTCAAGGAAATTACTATAGATAAAAATATATTAAAAAAAGCAAATGAAATATTAGAAGAAGAATATATTGATAATTTTTATGATATTTTAAGAAAAACAAAAGATATATT